>SXGT01712384.1_pt1 | contig 35526 bp, 48 predicted proteins | sample 3176221 | NCBI WGS metagenome assembly SXGT01 (sample SAMN11356862, study PRJNA531348) | freshwater metagenome | isolation source: freshwater sample F1-120 | place: China: Fuxian Lake, Yuxi | collected 2017-12-25 | reverse complement strand
TCAGCGGCCGTGATAGCAGTACCACTAATCTTAGTCTTATCAATCGCAGCACTAGCATTAATATCAGCATTAACAATAGTACCATCAACAATGTCACCACTAGTAATACTAGAAGCAAGGTTTAACTTACTATAAGCAATAGCCGCACTAGCACTAATATCCGCGTTAACAATGCTCGTAGCCAGATTCAACTTAGAATACGAAATAGCAGCAGCACTATTAATCTTAATATTAGTCAAACTATTATCAGGAACAGTACCAGTAATATAAGAATCAACATACGCAGTCGTAGCAATCTTAGTAGAATTATCAGACTGAGCCTGAGTAGTAGTAGTTGGACTACCAGCAAGAGCAACACTAGACTCAATCTTAGCACCAGTAACATTAGCAGCAAGAATCTTAGCCGTAGTAACCGCATTAGAAGCAAGTTTAGCCGCAGTAATAGTATTATCATCAAGAGTCAAAGCATTATACGTACCATCAAGAACACCACCAAAAGTAGTATCAGTACGCAACACATCAGCCCCATCACCAACAATAGGAACATTAGCATCATGAAGAATCTCATCAACCTGCTCAGCAAGATCCTGAATATTCTGCCAACCCTCACTAACCTTACCAGTACTAGCAGGATAAGGCAAATCATAATACGTAGTATCCGCCATACGTATCAACCCCCTTTCAAAACAATAGATTCTAACTGTGCTAAACGTTGTGCTGTAGTAAGCGTAGCAGGATCAATAAAAGCCGAACCCTTATTATTAGCCTGCTTAACATACGAATTAATCTCATTACGAATCAACTCAACAATAAACCTCTGAAACGCTTGCCTATCACTAGGATTAGACAAATCATAATCCTGCATCTCAGCCATTACTGTCGCCCCTGACGCATCGGCTTAAAACCAATATTCCAAGAAGAAACAACAACATTAGTAGGAAGATTAATAGTACCATCAGGAGTATTAGGCGCTTCATAATCATTCAACTGGTACAAACGAATACCAGCACTATTACTCCGCCAACTAAACCGCTTCTTATAACGCTCAAAAGCAGGATCAAGCAAATCTACCCACGACTGCTCCTGATTATACACATCTTGCCAATTAGTAGCATTAGAACTAGAATACTTAGGCCAAAGAATATCCTCAACATAAGTCCAGTTATACCCTTGAGGAGTAAACAATTCCCAATTACGATGCGACTTTAAACTAATATTAACATCATCATTATCTTCATCATCAATAACTTCAAATCGTACAGCACCATCATTCAACTTCATATTAATAAGTAATCGTTGGAACCACTTCTTTAGAATAGGATCACCAACAGTATACGCCTTAGTTTGTAAATAGAAGTCTGGACCCTTACGATACAATGCTTCTGTTTTAATAGGATTATAGATAAGAATAGGATCACGACCAATAGTATTAGTATCAATTACTGGATCAAGATCAATAATTCTAGCCCGAATAAGACCCGCATCATCAGCAGTAACAGTACCCCCAGACACATATGTTCCACCTAATAAAGTAACATAACTAATAGCAGTAGCAGTAACAGCAGTAACAGTATACGTACCATTATAAGTATTCGGCTCAATACCACTAACACTAACTTCAGTACCAACAGGAAGACTATGAGTACCAATAGTAATTGTAGCAGTACCTGAAACAAAAGTAGCATTAGTAACAGTATAACTAGTTGTATCAGCAGTAACGCCCAGAAGACAATTAGTACCATTAGCCGTCTCAATAATAGTAGCACCACGAAAATCCATATTACTAAGCGTAGTAACACTACCAGTAGGCAAGTATAAAGCAAATACCATACCATCAGTAAAGTTTAGAGGACCAAACTTGTACAAACCCGATTCGTCTTAACCAAACACAGTATTATTAGTATTAGATAATGTAACCGTACCCGCTATGGCTTGTATACCTGTACCAGCACTAAGATAACTAATTGTAGTACCAGTAACCGCCGTAATTGTATAAGTACCATTATAAGCAGTTGGAGTCATACCAGAAACAACAACACTATTACCCACAACTAAAGTATGAGTACCAATTGTAATTGTAGCCGTTCCCGAACTTGCTGACGCAGCCGTCGTTACATAATGTTCTTCATCAAAAATAGCAGCAAGACCCTGCCCCTCAGCACCAATAGTCTCAAACATCTTCTGATAATCCCAATACACAGGAACCTTATTACTATTATTAAAATCATCCCACTCAAACGCATCATCCAACCCAGACCAAGGAAGATCCTCAATACCACCCGTTGTAGTCCAACCAGTAACATACAAAGGCTCATAACGCTCCGGCTCAAACGGAGACTGAAAAACAGTAAAATACACAAACAAATAATTCTTATAAAAGAACGAATAGACGCGATCCACACTAGCATCAAAATTCTTAATACTATCCGTATAGAATACACCAAGATTATCACGAGTCAACAAGCGAACACTACCACCATCATACAATAAGAAGCCACTCTTACTAACCCAGAACACGCCACCACCATACTCAACAATACTAGACGCGCACAAACAACCCTCGGGATACAACTCTTCCAAAGAAAAATTAAACCGACTATTACCACGAATAATATACGTCTTATCAGCAGTAAAAATAAGTAACCCAGCACTACTAGAAGCAATACCCCGAATCTCTTTTGTGCCCGGTAACTCAATACTATCCGCAGCAGACGCAGACAAGTCTACACTCTCAGGATTATGAGCCGCACTAAAGACAATACGATTACCCTTACCAGACACACCACAATTAGCATACCATTGTAAACCCTGATATGTAGTAGCAAAAACACCAGTAAAATTAGTCACACTACGATTAGCCACACTCGCCCGAGCATTATTATTCATACTATAAGACACAGGATAAGCAACATACTCTTCATTAGTAATACCATTAGTAAGAGTAGTATTATGATAACTATTAAACGTACCACTAGCATTATTAACAATAGTAGCAACATTACCAATCCACGTATGATCACTAGCCCTATACAAAGCCCAACCAGTAGTAGGCCCTAAACCAGCAGCCTTCCAATGCCCCTCACCCTCACCACCCTCATTACCACTAGTAAACGTACCATTATTAGCAGGAACAGCACAAGTAAGTAGGCCGCGTCCATGATTATGAATATAGGGACGAGTATTAGTAAACCTAATCGTCCTATTAGTGCTATTATCAACTGACGGTGAGTCTAATACGTCAGTCGTAGCACCAAGCGCTGTACGAAGAGCATTCTTCTCCAAAGTAATAGCACTAGTAGAATCCACACTTTTAACCATACCAAGATAATAATCCTCAGTACTAACAACATCAAAAGCAAACATACCACTAGTAATATCACCAAAAACAGCACCAGCATTAGTAATCTGAGTATTATAAGTTGAATGATCACCACTACCAGTAACACCAATAGTACAAGAAGCAATACCACCAGTAGCCTCCTTACCAACACCACCACGCCAATACACAAGCGTCTGAGCATTAGTAGAAGAAGCCGGACCATAATCATCTAGGATACTAATCCACGAACCCCCACCAAGAGCAGGGGTAGCAGAAAAAATAGCAGTAGAATCACAAGTAAAATCAGCATCATTAGTAGCAAACGTACGGACAGTACTAACACTCTTAGTACGATACGAAGAATCATAAGCATACACTTTAATCGCATCAGGACTAGTAGCACGAGAAGGATCAACCTGATCGCCAAGACCCGCATTATTATGAACAAACAAAGCCATCACTTGTTCACCAAGAGGATTCTTAGTACCAACAATACCAAGCACACGCTCACTAGTAGAAGCAGTCGAAGGAGTAGGCTGCGACTCAGTAGAACCCGTACTATTAGTAAGACTAATCAACCCGAACGGACCACGCCTACGAACCGTACCAACCTGATCAAACAAAACATCCTGACTAAAACGCACATACGTATCAGGAAGCGTCGTCGCAGGCATAGCCTGATTTAGACCCTCCGGCGCACCAACCTGATTAACATACGTCAACGCCATAACTAGTACGCCCAATCATGCGAATCAGTAATAACATGAACACGCTCAGGACGATCATACTGACGCATCCAAACATCATTACGCATCTGCATATAACGAGAATCAAACATATTCTGAAACACCACAGCCTGCGGATCATCATTAACAAGAAAAGCCTTAACCAACGCACCATACACAATAATACTATGATGCCGCGCAGGAATAAGAATATCAGCAGGCACACTAGAAACAGTCAAACTAGTAGGAGCCTTAATATAATACAACCGATACGTCGTACCAGTATTATCAGAAGGATACAAATAAAGAGTCTGACCAACAAAATAATACTTATTAGGAGAACCACTATCCGCATTCAAACGAATATTCTTCTCAATTACATCATTACGCTCAGGCTCCAAAACAATATTATTAGTCGAATCCACAAGACTCAAAACCGTTTGAAAATCACTAGGAACATTAAGCGTATCATCACTAGACGGTTGAGCAATAGTAGTAAGCCCCTCCATAAAAGGCCAAGCCTCACGAGTCACAATATCAAAATAAGCCTCATTAATAAGAATAAGTTTAGCGTCATCATCAAAATCTTCGAACCCATACAAATCCATCTCAGTAAACATCTCATCAATTGTCACCCGCAACCACCCCCCTCTTATCATTAGGAAATACTTTTACAACAGGACTATGCCCCTTGCCGCGCAAAAACTTTTCAACACGCTCAGCAGAATCACCACTAGCCTGATCAGCCGCATAACGCTTAGCCTTCCTAAACTCTTCCTGCGACTTAAGAATATCATCAAGAATCTTTTCACCATGAATCATAGTATCAGACTCCCACAATTTCTTACAAGCCTGATCGGGACGAGGAATCTTTTTACCAAACCCAAGAATAGGAATAGGCCGCTCCGGGTAAGGCATACGCATATAAATACAATAATCCTGATTCTCCTCATTAAACTCAAAACTAAGACGCTCATTGTATTGTTTTACAGCACGATCAACCTTATAAACATCAGAATCAACAAGACCCCTATCAGAAATATAAATCTTCACCTTAACAATCCCACTTCCTTAAACTTTTATTAATACGACTATTAGGATCATTTGCAGTCTTAGCACTAGTAAGTTTACGCTTCATACCCTTCATACGAGCACAAAAACTAAGACGACGAGCACGCGCACTAGGAGACTTCTTAGCCTGACTAGCAGACACAGGAGGCTTCAAACCCGGCTTACCCGGATTAGCACGATTATACGCAGCGCGACCAGCAGCATTCAAACCCCCACTAGGATTCTTACCAGCCTTACGCTGCCACGCAGGAGTACTCACAATCCTCGCCTACGCTTCCAACGCCGCAAAGCATAACGATTATACGCAGTAGTACTCATTTGCCCCTCCCCTTCTTCTTAAGCATATTAGTAGCAAGCGCATACGCAAGAGATTTAGGCATCTTAGGATTCTTAGTCATCAACTCTTTACGAATAGCCTCTAAATCTTTAGGCATAATTATCCTCTCCTAGCCATACGACCAGCCAACTTAGCAGCCTTCGTATTAGCAACAAATTGTTTACCTTGTCTACTACCACGCATCTTAGCGCGATTAGTCGCAGCCTTCTGAGATGCACTCAAATTCTTCCAAGCAGCATCAGGAAGATACCTAGTAGTACCACCTTTACGCTTAGCAGGCTTACCATCACTAGTACGCCACTTCTGCTTAGTCCACTTACTAAGGCTCTGTTGTGCTTTAGTCTTAGGACCAGAATAACCACCACCACTTTTCTTATACCTTAACACGGCTAATTGTGCTTTACGAGCGCTCCATTGACCCGGATTACCACCCTTACTACCGGCTTTAACACTAGCCACAATACGCTTCCACCTAGGCTCATCACTACGTCCAGTCACAATCAACTCCTTTCTATAAAGAATGGGAGAGGGGCAAAGCCCCTCTCCCAAACTATCACTTACACACCAGCATCCGCAGCACCATTAACATTAATATCATTAATGACAACGTTCTTGCTACGATTAGTCGCACCAAGATTCATGTAGCGAACCATGACAGCCTCATACGCATCAAAGCCAGCAACCTGACGAAGCGTCTGACCATCACCATCAAGGAAGTGAAAGTCCTGATCCGAGAACACCTTAATAGTGGACTCGTCAAGAATAAACATCTTCCCAAACGGAGCATCAAGATCAGCAATAACCGGCATACCATTATACGTCAACGTACTAAAACCAGCCGCATAATCCGTACCAGCCGGAGCAACGAACTGCTGATTGGCTTGCAGCAGACGATAAAACTCGCGCTGCACACCAAGAGACGTAATAATAACAGACGGCATAGCGCCCTTCTGACGAGCAAGGTTCATAGCCTGTTGAACACGCATAATCGTAAGAGCCTCAGCAGTACCCGGTGAGGCACCGAACGTACGCTGATTATCCCAATACGTAGCACTAAACGCATCAAGTTTACCAAGCGAACCAGACTTACCATTAGCGGTAGCAAGAGTGGCACTAGCAATAGTACCATTCGAAGCAGCAGCCGCAGCAGGAGTATGCACATTCACAATACGAGTAAGACCATCAACCTCGTTGGAACGAGTTGTGTTATTGAAACGATCCAAAGATTGGGCCGCACTAACACTACCAGTACGAGTAGCCGTATGTCGCACCGCCGTCAAAGCAATGCTAGTACTCGTAATCGTAAGCGTTGATGTAGTAACATCAGCAAGGCTTACCGCACTAACCGTAAAGTCTACAATAGTGCCCGTAGGAGCAACACCCGTAGACTCAATAAACAAGTTAAGAATTTGACCAACATAGAACTGCCCCTTCTTAAGCGGCTCCCAGTTAGCAAGAGTAAGCGTGTGCGAAACAGCGGTCGTAGCGTCAGGAGTACCAACACCAATAACACCGTCACCCGTACCATACGCCTGACGAGCAAGATCCTTCGTCAAGTCAGCACGAACACCATCCAACTCGCCCTTCAAAACCTGCAAGAACGAACCAGCATCACTCTTAGTCTTAGCCATAGACGGACCCGTAACCTGAATCCGACCATACAAGTACTTAAGATCATACTCAGCACGAGCATACGTCTGATTACCAGCCGTTGGCAATGCAGCAGACTCAGCAATAGCACCAATACCCGAAGAACGACCCGTATGCAACGGCACAAATGCCGCCTTACCCACAAGATCCTCCGAACGCGCCTCAAGACGCGATAGAAGAAGAACCTCATTATTTAACTGCTCCTGCACCGGCCCAAGGTAATACTCCTTGAGAATGCTATCAACAGTAGTTAACGTTCCACCAGCCATAAAAAATCACACTCCTTATAAATTATAAAGAGTTACGAACCATCTCCAATGCCGCCTTATGCGCATCATCCAACGACGAAAATTGTCGTGGAGGAATACTAGACGGACCAGTAGGAATAGACTGCGCACCCATAGGAACCTGCTTAGACTGCAAATACCCACTCATTACACGCTGCTGAATCTGATGATACATATCCGCCGCAACAGACAAGTCACCATCAGTAGAATACGCCAAATTATAAATACTCGAAATATCCTCATCAGTATAATGCGGATTAGAAAGCCTAAGCCCTTGCTCCACATACTCATACTCAGCAATAGTTTCTGCCTGTTCCTGCTGAAACAACATATCATTCCGAAACTCTCGCATCTCTGCAAGTTCCTGTTGTAACATAGGAGGAAGAGACTCGTAACCCTCACCATTACTATCATTATAAGGCGCGTCACCAATTACATCCTGCTGTTCAACACCGAAATTACCTAAATTACGCTGAATATTATCAACAACCTGCTTAGCAAATTGTGGGTCAGTATCCAGTTTCCTATAGAAATCGGCGGCTTGTAGCGCATAATTAGGATCAACACCACTATCAGAGAATGCTTCGTACTGCTCATAATTACGACGCAACTCTGCAATCTCCTGAGTCTTACGAGTATAATCGCCCTGCATAGAACGATATACTGCTTGTAAATCTTCAGGAAGATCCGACGGATTAAAGCCAGTAAAAGACTCTGTATTATCTACAGTTTGATCCTCTACAAAAGACTCATTCATCCCTTCCGAACCTCCCACATCAGGAAGTTCGGACTGTAGTGCTTCAAGAGCACCACTCATATCAATATCACTCATAACAAAACTCAGCCTTTCAACTGTAAGAGTCCAGATGATTCTGGTTGCTCAAGTTCTACCTCTGCCTCAACTATTAACGCAGAACGATCCTCTGCACTAGTAATCAAAGTATCTACAAAGGAACCCATAAGTTCCTTCATCTCAGCCTTACTAGGAAGCGTATACGTATTTTCTGTACGTCGTGTAGCAAGCCCACTAGCAAGCCTAATCTTATCATCCATAATACCAACAACAGTAGCAATCGCACTAAGTTGACGAATCTCAGCCTGCGGAATAAGTTCTTCCAACTTCTTCATCGCATCCTCACGAACACGAGTAGCATGATTCACAAACTCGTACGCAGCACTACTAATCTTACCATCAATAGCCGCAGGAGGACCATTCTCTTTCCAATCTTTAATCCAATACGTAAGCGTACTCACAGGCACATTCACATCTCTAGCAGTACGCCTAATATTCTTCTCATTAGCAACCCATTGCACATACACCGCAGCACGAGCATCATCAGTCCACTCAATACGCCTAGACACGCTTAATAGCCGCCTTCTCCCGTTCAAAGTTTAACGCTTGCTCATTCTTAGAAGCCTGCGTAATAAGTTCCTGCAACTGCCTCTGCTGATAATCCATAACCTGATTACCCGGCTGACCCTCAACATTAGGCTTATCCTTATTATCAATAATAACAGTATCAAGCCCCGGCTCCAACAACTCTTGTGGAGTAACACCCGACACGCCACCCTGAGCAAGAATCTTACTCGTAGCAGTGGGCCCAACAGCACCACGGAACTGGTACGAAACACGCGGAGCAGAACCCTGCGGAACAGTCTCACTCGTCAACGCCGTCTGCGTCAACTCGTAATGCTTATAAAACCGATCACGAACACCAGACGGAAGACCCTCAAACTCTGGAGACTTCATATACAAACCATGCTGCTCCAAATGAATATTCTTATTCTCATACGCCAACGGTTGTAAGCCAGCCTCAATACTAGCCTGCAATAATTGTGGATCAATAGGCAACGGAGCACCAGTATTAGGATCAGTATTCATCATACTAAGCATCAACTGTTCTTGTGCCTGCCTAGCAGCCGCCTCATTAACAACCATATTATCTATCAACTTATCATGCTCACGACTAGCCTGCTCCTCATCAGCCTGAAACTGTGCCTGAAGAGACTTAAAATCAGCCATATCAAGATACTTATATGCTTTTGTAGGAGTAAGAAGCCCCATCTGAAGCATCTGCATAACACGCGCCTGCTTACCCGCACGAGTACGAGGCAACCCGGAACCAGTCTCCACGCGCACACCAACACCAGCAATAATATCCGCAGACTCAAAACGCTTAATCTTAGGACGAGAACCAGAACCACTAAGCACTAGCATACGCGGCTCAGTATAATACTTCTGAGCCAACTGAAGCATCATATTACCCGCACGCTCCAACGCTTTTTCAAGCATAAGAATCTGTGGAGCATGACGATCCGTAGCAGCCTCTTGAAGAAGATCAATAGCAACACCCGCCTCAACATTAGGAGGCACATCACCCTGAAGAATCTCATTCAAACCAAACGTATCACGAATACGCTGACTAAGATCCCGAACATGCTCAAACACATAAGACGGCAACCCCGGAAGAGGAATAGACTCTGGCACCTTACCAGCAACAGGATTATACTCAAAAATAGCACCCGGCTCATCAGTCATACGCTGACGCAAAGAACCCACAGGAGCCAACATCTGCGGCTTCAACGTCAAATTCTTATACTCAATCATCTGACTAAGCGTACGATTCAACTCCTTCTGAAGAGGAATAGCCTGCTCCACAACACTCGAATCATACAACTGACCCGGAATACGCATACCCGGAAACTTCACAAGAGGAAGCATCTTAAACGGATAAGGCCAAGGAGAATCATACAAAACAATATCAGGAGACTTAACAAACACCACATACCTACCCTCAGGCTTATCAGCAGTAGGCAAAAAATAACCATAATAAACAATACGCACATTCTCTTTAGTCTTACCAGAACTCATATTATACGAACCGGGAAGCGTCTCATCAGGATACTCATTAATAGCATTAGGCTTCAACCTAGCACCATAACGAGAATAAATCTCATCACTCCCCATCGGATGCATACAAATAGCATACTTACAATCCTCAAACACCTGAGCAGAATCATCAAGAAGCACATCAAAAGGAGCAAGAGTATCAACCCTAATCTCCCCCTCAAACACCTCCTTCTCAAACATCCTAGGATCTAAACCATCCTTCTCCAACTCATTACGAAAAAAGTGCTCAACAAGAGGACTAAGAATAGGCTGACCATCAGGATTAATCATCAACTTAATACTAGAACCAACACTCGTATCCCAACTAATCTTCCAAAAACCATTACCACAAATAATACCCCAAAGAATAGCCTCCTCACGCTTCTCACTAAGACTAAACGTATCCCACCAATAATCAAGCAGAGTCTCAGCAACCTCAGTAGCCTTAATAGCCTCATAAGACGCTTGTCCCGGAGTAGCAAAAAACGTAGGCTTAGTCTTAGTCAACCGACTAAGAAGACTCATAGTATAAGGAGCAATCTGATTAGCAACCAAACGCACACGATAACGAGGCTTATCCCCATCATCAGTCGGCATACTTTCAATACGCCGACTTCGACGATTATAAAACACGTACTGCTTTCCCTTAAAGAATGCTAAGTTTAGTTTCCATTGTCTTTCTAATAATTCTCGTTGTCGAGTAAGTTCGTCTACGCGTTTAACTAGACCCGTAGCGGGGGGAAAGTTTTCACCATTTTCAATCATAATCGGTTCGTTCAAAGTACTGTTTGATCACGCTCCCCTCTGTCTTTATAAGAATTCTATCTCGTCAGGGGATAAGCCTGCTTTTGATAGTAAGTCTTTGTATTCTGATGGACTAATTAGTCCTGTATTTAAAGCCCAGTCTGCATCTTGTTCATCTTCGTTGACTCGTAGTTGTCCCATAGGAACGTCTGTAAGGGGTCTACTTCCCTCTAGCCTTAGTGTTTCGAGGCGGATCTTCTCCTCCTCCAACGCTAACATTCTCTCTGTCCATGTTCTCTGTGTCGCTAGAATTTCCCTCATTACTTCTAGTAAGAGTGTATCCTGCTGACTCCGCCAACCAAACAATTGTAGACTCCTTAACGAATCGTGTAAGCATGTCCCCCATATAAGGAACAGGAACATTAGCAATATTAGTATCTAGAACACTATCTCCCGGATAGATACGTTCTCCCGTAATAGCATCAGCACCAGTAGCGTAAATACTAAATTGTGTAAGATTATTCACCACATACTCCCCATAGTTTCATCAATATAACGATCTTCTTTTTTAGCAACACCCGGCCTGTCGTCCAGTACCCAGCGCGGTAAACCATATGTTTCTTCTGGTACTAGTGTAAATACTGATTCTCCCAATAGGGCACCAGCGGTACGAAGAGCGATTTCCATACTGTCTAAACAGTCATCTTTAGAATTATTTACACTAGCATCATAATTAATCCACTCGTCAATGAAGTCTCGGTGTTCTCGTTTGATACGAATTTTACCAATACGAAACAATGGACTCATTGCGAGGATACGCTCATACTTTTTGCCGCGAGCAAGCATAGGAATAACCGGAGGCATTGAAGATAATCGTTCAACCTGCTGAACAAGCGCAGCCTGATATGCGTTCGACTCGATGCCGATGATTTCAGGCTTCCATTTAATATAATACTCTTCAATACGCTCTAACTGATCTACAAAAGGTATACGAGCCGCTAATTGTTCCAACAAGAAAACCTCATTAGAATCAGCAACACCAATAACCGTAAGAACAAACCTGTCAGCACGAATACTCGTACTAATAGCAGGGTCTACTCCGATGTATACGCGGAGTTTCTTCTTAGAACCATCCGCGTCGCGCGGAAGATCCTCGTCTTCATAGTATTTAAGCCATTCGCCAGACAAGTCGCGGCCTGCCATAGAATCAAACGACGCACAATACTCTTGGTTAAACAATAATGGGTGGTAACGTGCCTTAACGTATTCCCACTCACTACGCGCAAAGTAAGGATTATCAATACTACGATACTCTACCCTACTATTAGACTCATCAGCCTTATAATCCTTAGAAAAAAACTCTTCAAAGAACCAATTCTTCTGATTAGGGGTAGTAGTTGTAATTACTAGACCCATCTTATCGGATAGAGACGGGCGAACCACGTTCCAAGCCTCCTCGTCCCTAATAAACGCGGCCTCATCCATCCAAAGAATGTCTAGTCCGGCACCACGAAGGGCCTGCGGGTCCTCAGCCGACTTAAACTCGACCATACTACCATTCTCAAACTCGAAACGAAGGCCACCCTTGTTCTCTTTAACATCCTTACCGATGATAAGACCAGCATCAATACAAATATTACGAAAAGTAATGTATGATGGGCGTCCAACCTTATAGGAGGAAGACAAAGCCCACACCCATAAGGGTGTGTCTTTCTCTTTACCGTGAGCATCAAGGTGAAACTGGTTTGGAAAGAGACAATAGAAGAGTACTTCCCAAGCAGCAGACAAGGTTTTTCCCCCACGCCGTCCAGCAATAAGATGCCTAAAGCGTGTAACCTTCTCATCATTAGAATCACAATGAAACAAAGCCTGATAATAATGCGGCAAGTAACCCTTAGAAATAAACCAACCCATCTTCTCAGGAAAAACAAGCATAATATCCTGCAAAGCAGCAGAATCTAACTTATCATCAGACCACTTATAATTAGCCATCACGCCTTTCACCACAAGAAACACACTTAGCCATATACCGCTTATTCTCAGTACTACACTTCATGCAACTCCAAGATTCTTTAGGAGACTCTCTAATGATCTTCTTAGGCTGTATATTAGAATTAAACACTTTGTTCCTTTAACTTTAAAAATTTTAGAAGATGCATTCGATCTCAGCGTCAGACATGAGCATAGTGTAACTGCCACAAACCGGTCGGCGGCACCACCACCGCGATGAAACCACCCGTCAAACCTAGCCCTAGCCCTAGTAACCGCAAGGGCTAGATTAGGAAGTGGCGCCAATCATAAACGCAGAAACTTGAATTTGCGAAAATTCACCATTGCTGGCGATCAAAGCCATAGCGGCCCCGCTGTTCTGATAAACCATCAGTCGAATGAGATCGCCCACTACAAATGATGCACACGCCGCTAAAGAAAACTGTACTGCCGAACCGGTGGTGATTTCTTCGACCGCCAGCGGCGTAAGAGTACTATCGCGTGATCGCACGATTCTCGCAAATCGTATGCTCGAGGTACCGCTCGGGAAATTCACCGTCGCATTGACTTGGTAAATCCCCGCCGTCTTTATCGTCATGCATGAAGGCGTTGCAGACAGACTTACCATCAAGTCAGTATCGAAATCCTCCGACGCATTGCTGCTGGTAAAACCGGCAAAACTTGTATGACTACTGTTTGCGACGGTGAAAGCCTGAGTCATTAGAATCCGAGCAGCGGGCGGGACGACGCCGCTATTATTGCGAAACGCATTCGTGTTATCTCGCACATAAGTATTATACATAGACGCAGTAAGAGCATCCCCAGCAGCAACCGTATTAGGCGAAGTAAAAGCCATAACAAAACCCCCAGAATAAAAAAAAGAATAATATAAAAACAAAACCCTATACCAAACCCCCTCCCACAACAGAAGACACGGCCCAGATTAAAAAAAACACTCCTCTACCTACTATAACGAACCTTATAGCAAAAAAGTAACAACAAAGTCTAAACTTAACACAACCTTAACAATAATAATAAACAAAACCCACCACCTAAGCCAAACTCAAAATAAACCAAAAACACAAATAGTGTAATTATATACATGGGCTAGTGTGTAAACGGGGTGTGCCATACTTATTTTCACTTTGTGAAGGCCGATCTATGGAAATTTTACATATGCCTCTCTTAGAGGCTATGTAGTACTATGCTGAGGATTTTGGTACGATGCTCCTATATATATATATATACTATAGGGCCTATAGTATATATAATAATACTAACCATAGGTTAGTAAACTCTTACAAACCATGTTTGTAAACTCTTACAATCTCTGATTGTAAAACCTTTTTAGTACCATAAGGATAACTTATCTAATAATTATTAGATAAAGAATTAACCTATTTTTGATAGGTTATAAGCCAATGTTACTTACTCCGTAAGTAACTATTGTTTTGGTTTGTTGGTTCACTACTTTGTAGTGGGGTTTACTACGTAGTAGTAAGATACTATCTCTTGTCTTATTAAGAAAGTAAGTGCCTTTGGCATTACTTTCTATAAGACTTAGAGATAGGTTTATACTCTCTATCTCTATAGATAGAGAGTATAGGAAAGATGGGCTGAGAACCCTTTTTCTCTTAGGTTTAGATTTCTTCGAACGAAGTGAGAAGAAATATAAACCAAGAGAGAAAGAAAAGATAATGAAGAATCCCGAAGGAAACTGGACTGACTACCTCAAAGAAGTCATCGAAGATGATGAGCCGGGTGTTCGGATCGTCGAAGACGATGAGGCTGAGGATGCTCCGGAGGAGCAGGAGGAGAAGATGATGGACCAGCCGAAGGCTGGGAAGACCAAGTGTCGTTGCTGTGGCTTCGCCAAAAAGGCTCGGCGGGTGAATGCCGAAGGCATTTGCAAGGTTTGCTACGTTGCTTTGGCAACGTTGAATGGTAACGAGGTTACCGTTGTCGGTCGTCAAGGGCTGAAGGGTCGCAACACTGTAAGTGTTGTCGTCGGTGGGGTCCGCGTCAAAGTGCGGCGGAAAGTGCGCCTTGACTCTTAGGGTCGGGTGTGCTATGATGGTTGAGAATCAACGAAAGGATATGTATGCGTAATCGCAAAATCATAATCGATGGTGAGGTCAAAGTGTTTCGTGTGAAGCGTATGAGTGACCGGCATTCTACGAATGTGGCTGCCAAGTTTGCTAGTCGCAGTCGGGGTTATGCGAAGAGGCCGAAGGCTCACGTGACAGATATCGCGAGCCCTTTGGGTTTGCGGACAGATAGTCGGCTTGGTGATGATCGCCTTGCCCGTCAGGGGGTGTGAGAAATGAGCGTTACATGTAATGTAATCGGAGATTATCATATAATCGATGGTGACAATGGTTTGTATGAGGTGTGGTATGTGAATCCGCACGATGCTAATGACGAGTTTATTAGTGAATGGGAAACTTTGTATTCTGCTTATTGGAATGCTTTGTGTTACCATAACGCGGATGTTGCTCTGCAGCAGGCTCGTGTACGTTCGTAGCGTCTATTTTAAGGGGTCTACAGAGGCTCCTAAGGCGTTTGTGTGTGTTGCATAGGCTACCCCATATGGGGGCCTATTATTTCCCTGAAAGGGGCTGTAAAATGTTTGTTATTATTGAGTGGAACGATGATATCCTTAGTCGGGCTGATTATTGGGCCTTAGAACCGTACGAGTATGTACCACAAGAGCCTGATTTTGTTGAGGATCTTATGGATTATGTTTCGGGTATGGGTTATAATTGGGCCGAAGTTGCTTTCGTGCGTGAGGCTAATTCGGCAACGGTATATACTCTCTAAATAAATATCTGAACGTAGTGAAGATATTTTTTATAGAGAGTTATAAATAGAAAAGGAAATGAAAATGAAAAATAAATTTGATATTGTTAAAATTCACGCGGAGATTACTGAAGGGCTTATTGCCTTGATGGATTCTGGTGTAGCGCCGTGGTCTAAGCCGTGGATTGTTCGTGGTAGGAATGATGCGATGATGCCGAGGAATGGTATAAGTAACCGCAAGTACACAGGCTTCAACAGCCTGTACCTATCGTTTCTGGTTGAGGAGAATGGTTGGAATGATCCCCGATTTTACACAATGAATAGCCTTGATGAGGGTATGCAAGTAAAAAAGGGTAGTAAATCTACTATCGTCATTTACAATAAGGCTACTCAACATGACGTGGAGGATGAGTCTACGGGTGAGGTTGAGACTAAGACTACGTGGTTTCAGCGCTACTACAGGGTTTTTAATGGTTCGCAGATTGATGGTCTTGATACCTTCTCTATGCCTGAGGTAGAGGTTGATGGTTATGATCATGGGCCCGACGAGTACGATGAGGCGCGGTTGATTAGCGCTGCGTGGTGTGATAATCTTGCAGACTTCAGCCATGGTGGTAATCGTGCCTACTACATGCCTAGCATGGATAGCATCACGATGCCTGATCTTGATCAGTTCCCCACACTAGAGGACTATTATCAGACGCTATTTCATGAGATGGCGCACAGCACGGGCCACGAGTCTCGTGCTAACCGGCTAGAGAAGGGTGGTTTTGGTACTGATACTTATGCTAAGGAAGAGTTGGTTGCGGAGTTTGCTGCTGCCTTCCTTTGTGCTAACACTGAGGTGCCTCTGAATGAGGAGCAGTCCGCTGCCTACCTGAAGGGATGGGCTAAGCGTTGCAAAGATGAGCCTAAATTGCTCTACTCTGCGGCTAATAGTGCGCAGTATGCTGCTGATATGATTATGGAAAACGCGTATGCGGTCGCATGATGTGACTGCTGTTTATATAGGAGGTTGGAATGGTAAATAATCTTGAGGATATGGCTTATGATCGTATGCTAGATGATGCGGCTGAGGCTTATTGGGCTGATACCCTTGGGGATGAGCGTAGTACGTTCGAGGATTACGGTGTACCCGACAAGTTTTATGCTGAGTATCTGGCTGATTGGTATACTTATTGTGATGAGGCTAGTGATGATTCGTTCCCTATTATTAACGAAGGTGTGAGGTGGAAGGTATAATGTCTAGTGTAGCAAACAAATATTACCATACGCTGAATGTTTATGGTATTGATTCGGCTGTTCGGCAGGGTAAGGATTGGTATCCTAATGCTTGGGATAAGTGTAAGTTTCTTGGTTATTGGTATGATGTTACACCGGAGCGTGTTGCTGCTATTCTTGCAGTGACTAGTCCTCGTGCTCGCTGGTCTAAGAATGTGGAGGCGACTACACATATTCTTCAGGACATGCATCAGCCCGAATACAAACGACGCCTATCGTACGGTATTCTTGGCAAGAATGCTGTTAAGGGTATGCTTGTGGCTAATGATCGGTATTATAGTCGTCATGTGACGGGGCCGAAGGTTACAAACTTTTACCTAAATATCCTTGGTCATACAGAGCCGATCACGGTTGATGCGATCATGGGTAAGGCTGCCGGGTTTGGTAGTGACATTAGGGTAGGAATGCGTACTGAGATTGAGGCGGCTGTTCATAGCCTGTCGGATGTGCTTGGTATTACTCCTCGTGATACTCAGGCTGCCGTATGGATTGCCTATCGGGGGAGCGCAGCATAATGAATAAAGCGATTGTTGCCATGATTGGCGAATCTTATTTTGTACTAATCTGCGAAGACCCGTGGGACTTATACCTAGGTATTGCTGAGTGTTCTAATGAGACACAAGCACACAATATATGTATGGCGCTTAATGAATCAAATGATTCAGATGACCGGGATATTAGTTATGGTGGTAGTGAGTAGTATAAGTATCTTTTATATGTAACAGTATTGTAACGGTGCTTGACAGTGTTTTGTTTTATTGATATACTTTACGAGTAAACCGAATAATAGGAGTTAGTAATGCGTAAAAAAGTGTGGCGTATTATATTTGAAAGCGAAGAGGATTTTGATTGGTATAGTTTGTATGAGTGCGAGGATGCTGAGGATGATTGGGGTGTGTTTAGGGGGACGTATGATACTAAAGAAGAGGCGGTGGCGCGCGTTCCAGTTGGGGTTGATATAGAAGTTAGTTGGATTTCGTGACTAAAGAAGATTATATGGGTACTCATGAATGGGATCATGAGATAGATATTATTATCCAAGATATGAGAGAAAGACTGTATGATCTAAAAGATAAGTATCTTACTGAAGAAGTACTTATGAGTAAGTATAAAGGTATAGAAGATTATAGAGACTTTAGGGATGTTAGGAATCCTAATGAGTAGGTATAAGGATATGGTTGATGCTACTATTAAGCGTAGTAAGAATGGGAAGTGGAATGTGACGGCTGATGGTGTTAAGTTAGGTCAGGTAGATGGGTTGTGTGATGCTACTGATCTACTGTATGAGGCTGGCTATAAAGTGTATGCTTATCGGCGGAAGCCTTCTGTTAGTGGTAAGTCTGGTTTTACTGCAGCATGTATTAAATTCGATCTGTATGAAGAGCGAGTATAATGGCTACTATTAAAGGTATAAAAAAGAGTAAGTTAGTGGAGAATATGCGTAAGCGTTTGGAGCGTGGCGCTAAAAAGCAGGCGGCTAAGGAGGCTAGAAAGAATGCAAAGGCTAGTTGATGCGATTAAGTGGAGTGTTAGTAAGCCTAGGGTTGATGAGTATTTACATTTCTCTAGTGACCTTACTAATGATAGGCATACTGTCCTTGGGAGGTTTCATCCTAAGCCTCATACTATTAAACATTGGGCTAATACCTTTCCGCTTATGCAGGGTACGGCGGTCCATGAAGCAATCCACAAAATCATGGAAGATGTAGAGGATTGGCATTATATTAGTGAGCAGCCTGTTTATTATAGTGGTACTGATATGAATTTTGAGTGGATGGGTACTGCTGATGCTTACTTAGAGACACCCGATACGGAGTACTGGTTGATTGATTATAAGACTATTAGTGGTGCTAGCCTATCCTTTCTCGATGGTGTTAAGCCTGAGCATTTGTTCCAAGTGTCTGCTTACTATCACTTTGGTGTGACCGTTCCGAACCTTAGGCTTGGCGTATTGTATATCCCTACCAGCCCTAATTATCGTAGACAATGGAGTGATCCTGTATTTTATGAGGTTGATCCGTTGCCTAAGCGTTTGATTGTTGCTCGTATGCGTGACGTTGAGCAGGCTATCGTTGACTATGATACATTGGGTAAGGTACCTGATGTGTTGATGGGTGAGTATAAGTGGAAGAACATTAAAAAGGAACGTAAATGGGAGTTAACGTATTATCAGCACTATTCTAGTCAGTACTGCCCTTGGGCGGGACAAGAGGAGGATCCTTGTGGTTGCAGTAAACTTAAGTCAGAGTATATTGGGTGCTGGTATTATTATAATGGTATTGGTGGTGATGAAGAGACTGTGAAAGAGCATCTTGATAAATGCCCCGGATACATTGACTTGACAAACGAAGAAGAGTATGATACAATGAAAAAAACAAAAGGAGAAAACGTATGATCCCCGGAGAATTAACAGAACGGTTTCACCCCAGCCTAATTAAAAAGAATCAGAGCGGACAAGATTATGTATCTATTGACGGTTACATTAATCGTCTTAACGATGTGCTTGGTGCTATGTGGTCTTGGAATATTAATAATTGGCAGATCGCTGATGCTGCACCTACTAAGAGTGGTAAGCCACAATACACAGCAGTAGTACAGGGTACACTAACGATTATGATTACTGATATTGGTGTTGTTAGTGTTGGTATTGATGAGGATAGTTTCCTTACATCACAGCGAGCACAGATTAGTCGTGATGGTATTGGTGCTAACACTAATTTTGATCCTGATACAGCGGTTAAGTCTGCCCAAGCAGAGGCATTAAAGAAAGCATGTCACCAGTATGGTATTGCTTTGTACTTGTGGAGCGAAGCAGAGCGAGACTTTATTGCGTTACAGAAGAGTGCTGCTCTTAACGATTTGGCTTTGAAGCAACTCGTTATGGCGTACACTCAGCGCGTGTTGGAATTGGAGCCGGGTGTTATTCCCGACAAAGAACAGATGTGTGATGTTCTAGGCATCAAGACTCTTGATGTTACTACTATCCGCGAAGTGTTCGTTAAGAGGGGCATTCTTTAATGCTACTAGCCATAGACACAGAGACAACAGGTGTGGACTGGCATCATGATGCGTTCATGATTAGTATCGCATACAAAGTAGACGAGACACTAACTACCGTAGTATATGACCGGCGTAACAGTACTAAATGGGACAAGGATGTTGCAATGGTGGTCAATCAACTTAACAAGGCTGACAAGATCATCATGCATAACGCTAAGTTTGACATACAAAAACTATGCCGACTAGGTATCCCACTAAAAGTATTCAAAGATAAGTTCGAAGATACTCAAGCACTCGCTCACCTCATTGATGAGCAACAATCTACCAGCCGAAAGTATCTAGCCCGTACCGTACTAAACGAAGGGACAGATGAAGATGAAGTACTTAAGGTATGGCGTAGAGAAAATAAAATTAAGAAAGAAGAAGGCTATGAACCTATTCCGCATGAGATTCTTGCTCCCTATGCAGCCAAAGACGCAGAGTTCACATTGCGGCTTTACGAAGTACTATGGAATCGAATGCCCAAAGACTTGCTCCCGTTGTACAACATCGAGAAAAACCTAACACTATCCTTGTTGGGTATTGAAGCAAGAGGCATGGCGATTGATAAGAAGTATGTAACTACACAGAGAAAGGAGTATGGTGATCGAATTTACAGGATTAAGCATCGTATTGGGGAGGTTGCTGGCGAAGAATTTAACCCCCAGTCCCCTAAGCAAATCATCGAAGTCTTTACACAGCGTGGAGTACGAATCAAAGCAACCGACAAGGCATCGTTACTATCCGTAGACGACGAGTTGGCTAACATGATTGTTGAGTTACGCGAGGCTAACAAGATCAAGTCTACCTATCTTGATGCGCTGGCTGAGGAGGCTAAGGATGGTATCCTTCACCCTAACTTTCGTCAGCACGGCACTAGGACAGGGCGTATGAGTAGTGGAGGTACCCAAGATTAACGTACAAAATATACCACGAACACAAAAGGATGTAAAGCGTGCCTTTAAACCAAAACTTGATGCCTTCTTATTCTTCGACTACAAAGCGATTGAAGTCAGGCTACTTGCATACTACCTTGCCGCAGCGATTGGGGATAATTCGTTGGCTACCGAAATCAATAACGGTTCAGACCCCCATAGAATTACTGCACAAGGACTCTACAACAAGTCTGACATCACGGAAGAAGAAAGACAGGTAGGTAAAACATTAAACTTTAGTATTATTTATGGTGGTGGTGCTAAGACTATTATATTACAGTTAGGTGTGCCTTGGAAGGAAGCACGCCGATTACTTATTGCGTATCATTCTACTCGTCCCGGTATTAAGACGCTTAACCAGACCATTGCTAGTGCCCTTGAACGTAAGGGGTATATTAGTAATTTGTATGGGCGTAGGTTGCATGTAGATTCTGAACACAAAGCACTCAACGCTCTGATTCAGGGTTCTGCTGCTGACCTGATGAGAGACAGCGTAGTGAAAGTAGATAAGTTTCTTACGGCTAATTGTGCTAGTCATATTGTAAACATTGTACACGATGAGATCATCGTTGATGCCAACAAAAATGAGTGTAGCATATTGTCTATGACAATACCTAACCTGATGGGGAATGAGATTGTGTCCAAATACGTTAAGATTGATACAGATTGTGAAGTATCTTACACTAACTGGGCTGATAAGGAGGAGTACAATGCCTGCCCTTGATCCAGTAAACAGCCCTAAACATTACACACAAGGCAGCATGGAGGTAATCACAGCCATAGAAGGGCTAGGATTAGACTATCACCAAGGTAACATATTAAAGTATGTGTCTAGGTATAAATATAAGAATGGTATTGAGGATTTGCGTAAAGCAAAGTGGTATATTGATCGGCTCTTGTATATTGAAGAGCAAAGAAGTATTAATCATAAAAGGAGTATGGTATGAAAACAGTATTTTTGACGAGTCCTAATGTTAGAGGCGCTAATGTTTCTGCGGCGCAATCTGTGCTTAAAGATCTAGGTTATTATAGTGGTAAGATGGATGGTGTTTATGGTGAGCAGAGTGCTGGTGCTACTCGTGCCGCTAAGTGGGATATGGGTTATGCGGAAAAGAATATTAATAGTACGTTTGATGATGTGCTTCTCTCGTTTCTGCTTGGTAAAACAAAGCCTACTTTGTTGATGAAGCGTCGTGCTAGTATTCGCCACAGTAAGAGTACAGTTGGTGATGCGGCTCTCGCAGAAGCATACAAGTATATTGGTGTGAGTGAGAAACCAGCGGGGTCTAACAAAGTAATATTCTCTGAGTGGTATGGTATGACTGGCCCTTGGTGTGCAATGTTTGTAACATATTGTTTTGTTGCTGCTAAGAGCAAGTCTTTCATTAAGGGTAGCAAGTATGCGTATTGTCCTTACGTTCTTGCTGACGCTAAGGCGTCTCGAAACGGGTTGCGTGTAGTCTCGAAAACAGATGTTTCTACTGGTGATATTGTATTATTTGACTGGAATAAGGATGGTGTGGCTGATCATATTGGTATCGTAGATACGCCACCAGTAAAGAAGAGTGGTCGTTTTAGTAGTATCGAAGGTAATACGAGTGGTACAAATCCTAGTGATGGTGGTATGGTTGCTAAGATGAGTCGTGTTACGAGTGATGTTATTGCTTTTGTCCGTGTAATTAATTAAAGGATACTATGATTAGTGAGTCTCATAAGAATTGGTTTGAAGAAGAGCGCGGTATTACAAGTGAGACGCTAGAAGCGTTTGGAGCGTTCTCTAACTCTGATGATTGGATGACGTTTCCGTACGATACGGGTGAGCGTTATCGTAAGGTGGGTGACAAGAGAGAGTTTCGTTTCTCTCAAGGCGCTAAGGTTTGTTTGTTTCACGCATCCGTAATGCCTGACACTAAGTGGGCTATCTTATGTGAGGGTGAGACAGATACTATGCGTTTGTATCAAGAGGGCTACAAGAGTGTGTATGGTGTGCCGGGATTCAATACATTCAAACCCGACATGCTCGAAACGCTTGCTAAGTATGATCAAGTGTTTGTTATCCTTGACAATGATCAGAATTATAATGTGCGCACTACCGTGGATGCTGCGTGGGGTAAGATGCGTGGTATGCTGGGCGCTAAGGCTCGTCGTGTAGTGCTACCCGATACCGTCAAGGATGTGTGCGAGTTCTTTCAGTCACACACAAACGAGACGTTTAAACTTATCATGAAGGCTTCTAGTGCAGGCACGTATCACTACAAGGCACTAGACCTTAGTGTTCCACCACCAGAATACAGGTGGCTAGTAGACGGGTTGATCTGCACAGGAGACACAACCCTCATGGTTGGTGAACCTAACGTTGGCAAGTCGTGGGTCAGCCTATCGCTTGCTGTTGCTATGTGTGACGAACACAAGAAATGGCTAGGCTATAACATGTCTAATTACGGCAAGGTATTGTATGTTGATGAAGAGAATCCTCACGATCTAGTGTATCATCGTCTCCAACAACTAGGCTTATCTAATCATACTAACATGCGTTACTTGCATCGTCAGGGTATCAGGCTAGATCGTAACTTTAATTCGCTACTAGACGAGGCTATTACCTTTGCACCCAAGATGATTGTGCTAGACTCTCTTACACGATTCCATACACAAGACGAGAATAATGCTGGTGCTATGGCTGCCCTGTTCAATGATAGTATCAACGTACTTAGTCGCGAGACTGGCGCTGCTGTTATTATCCTGCATCATACTAACAAGAGTGATTCTAACTCTTCGTATATCAAGACTCGCGGCTCTTCTGACATTGGTGCTGCCGTAGATGGTGGTATCGAGTTGCGTAAAACAAGCGCGGACAGCCCAATTTTCAACCTTGTTCACTTCAAGAGTCGCAGAACCCGAGCCGGTGGCTTGACAAAAGTACAAATCTGTGATACAATTAGTGGGCAAGTTGAATTAGTAACCACAACTGAGATAATGTAAGGAGGTGAATATGAATACAGATACAGAGTTTGAGGGCGGAGAAGACGTTCCTACTCCAGATAAAGAGTTTTTTACTGCTATGGACGAATTACTCAACGAGTCTACGGCGGATGAACTGGGTCGTACTATTAGTGGTGTGCTAGAGTTCCTTACAATGAAGGCTTTTCATGAGGGGCCGTATTATATTATGACTGATGGTCAAGAAGCAATTACCGTCTTTGCTACTTTAGATAGTGCGGTCGCACTTAAAAAGAATCTTCCCGATAATTTTAAAGCGTGGGATGAGGGGGACGAGGAGGATGAAGCAGAAGTAATTACTAATCGTGATCCGGGAGACGAGCAGGAAGATGCAGAGTAAACAATGGAAAGAATGGGAACGAGAGGTTGCTCGTGATCTTGGAGGTACCCGCACAGGGCCAAGAGGGTTTGATGTTCCTGATGTGATTGATTTACCCGGAAGATTCTCGCCAGAATGTAAGTATCAGAAGCGCCTAGCGCTCAAGACAGAAGACCTAAAACAAGCAGAGCATAACGCTAGAGGCTCAGAGTGGGCGTTGTTCTTGAGAGAAGGCAGGACTGGTAGACGGTTCGTAGTAGTACCCTATAAAACGTACGTTAAAATGTGGAGTGAAATCCACGCAGAAAAGGAAGATAATAATGGATGAATACATTACAGTTGCTGGGCTAGTGCAGTTTGATCCTCGTACTCGTACTGCTGGCGATAAGCAGGTGCGTGATGTTGTGATTCGAGCGATTGGCTCTAACAAGAATTTTAGTATCACAGTATGGCCCGAAAAGGCAGACATTACTATCAATAAGGGAGACTTTATTGTGGTTGACGGTAAGTACACGCAGAGCGTTAAACAGAACAAGGAGGGCGCAGCGGTTACGTATAATAATATGAGTGCCAGCACGTTGTTGCGTTTCGCTGGCGAGGGCAATGCGCCTGCTGCTCCGACGGTTAAGGCCGATGCTGACCTAGACGATATCTTCGGCTAGTGTTTAGCCCCGAAGAAAATAGAATCGGGGAATTCGAAAAGATAATTGCGGCTGCCGCATGGAAGTTTCGTAATGCAGCAGAGTATGATGATCTGTATCAGGAGGGCATGATTGCTGTATGGTTGTCTCCTCCTGATGCAGAGAATCAATATATAATTGTTAGTGTATATAATCGTATGAAGGATTGGGTTAGGTATGTAAAACGATTACGTCATTATCAGAGCGTTTCCTATGAAGAGATGATGAATGACGAAGTACTCTAATAATATGGTAGAGAATATGCTTCGTAATTATTCTCTTCTTGCTAGCACGAGTGATGCTGAGTATCTTGATTATCGTATGGATCTTGATAATGGTATGCGTGTGTTAAAAGATAACTATCCTAATTTGTATACTGCACTAATGGGCGTGTTTGTTATTGGTACACCTATCCATGAACAAGTTAAGAAACAAAACACTAATAAGATGCAGATACATCGTAGGCTTAATGATGGGTTGCATATGCTTACGCTAATTATGAATGGAGATATATTGTATGAAAAGGCTTGATGTAACTAATACACGTAGGTTCGAGTTTGGTCTTGATAAGCCGTTAGAGTTGAAGGGTGATTGGGCCGTGACTGCTGACTGGCATGTACCATTGTATGATGCTAAGTTGGTTAACGAGTTCTTGGATGCGGCAGAAGGCTATGGTAATCTGTTGATTGCTGGCGACTTCCTAAATGGTGACTCGTTGTCACAGTATTATCCTAAGCAGAAGAGTGCTGGTTACGACAAAGAAGTAGAAGAGGCTCGTAACTTGATGGAAACATTGTGTCAAAACTTTAAGAACATCGTGTTCCTCAAGGGTAATCATGATTACAGGTTTACTAAGACGACTGAGTATCGTGAGACTTTTGTTGAGACTATGGAGAAAGTGTTTACGGGTATTGATCGTAATGGTGCTAGGATCAAGTTTAGTAACTTGGATAATTGTTACTTGACTAGTAATAGGCAGCGATACTATGTTGCTCATCCTACTACTTATTCTCGTAGTCCATTAAATAATCCGCTTGCTATTTGTGTGACGCAGAAGTGTCATACTCTTACTGCTCATACGCATCATTGTGCTATGGGTTGGGATCCTAGTGGTTCTTATGTGGTAGGAGAGTTAGGCGGGTTCTTTAATATTCAGCAGACAGAATACTTGCAGGGTACAACGACGTTCCCTAACTGGTGTAATGGTTACTGGTTTATTAAGTCGGGGGTACCATATATGGTATCGTATGGTGCTAATAGTCTACGGGCTGTGAGTAGAGGTAAATAATAATTGGGGCTGTGGCGGAATTGGTATACGCAGCAGACTTAAAATCTGTAGCCCACGGGTATGAGGGTTCGAGTCCCTCCAGCCCTATAATGTAAAGGAAAAGAATTGGTTGAATTGCCGACAGATTATCAGACGTTCATTGCGACTAGTCGTTATGCTCGCTGGTTAGATGATGAGAATCGTAGAGAGTATTGGGGAGAGACTGTATCCCGGTATGTAGAGTTTATGGAGGCTAACCTCCTGAAGACGCACAAGTATAAGATGCCTAAGACGCTTAAGGCAGAGTTGCTTGATGCTATTATTAATCTTGATGTTATGCCTAGTATGCGTGGTCTTATGACTGCTGGCCCAGCGCTGGCTAGAGAGAACGTGGCTGGGTATAATTGTAGTTACACACCAGTTAATCATCCTCGCTGCTTTGATGAGATTCTATACATCCTTATGAATGGTGTAGGTGTAGGGTTCTCTGTTGAACGTGATGATGTGAGCCAGTTACCTATTGTGAATGAGCACTTCGAAGAGTCCACTACTATGATTACTGTAGATGATTCTAAGAGTGGGTGGTCTAGAAGTCTACGAGAACTAATTGCTATGTTGTATGCTGGACAGAAACCAAAGTGGGATACGAGTAAGATTCGCCCTAAAGGTGCTAGGCTGAAGACGTTTGGCGGTCGTGCGTCTGGACCTGAACCATTAGAAGACTTGTTCTTGTTCACTACCCGCCTGTTTGAGAATGCTGCTGGACGTAAACTATACCCATTGGAGTGTCATGATCTTGTATGTAAGATTGCTGAAGTGGTCGTTGTTGGTGGAGTTAGGCGCTCAGCGCTCATTTCCCTATCTAACTTGTCGGATGGGCGTATGCGGAACGCCAAGTCTGGTCAATGGTGGGAAGAGAATCAGCAACGTGCGCTTGCAAATAATAGTGTGGCTTACACGGAGAAGCCGGGAATGGACGCTTTTATGGAAGAGTGGTTGAGTCTGTACCAGTCTAAGTCGGGTGAGCGTGGTATCTTTAATCGTCAGGCTAGTGTGCTTCAGGCCGCTAAGAATGGTCGGCGTGATTATAGTCACAAGTTTGGTACAAACCCTTGCTCTGAGATTATCCTACGCCCACAACAATTCTGTAACCTGACCGAGGTAGTAGTTAGGCACGATGATACGTTTAATAGTCTTAATCGTAAGGTACGTCTTGCTACTATCCTAGGCACGTTTCAGTCTACCTTGACTGATTTTAAGTATCTTCGTAAGGTATGGAAGCACAATACGGAGGAAGAACGTTTGCTTGGTGTAAGCCTTACTGGTATCATGGATAGTAAGTTGATGAGTGGTAAGGGTAAGACTCCGCTTAGTAAGGTTCTGCCACAACTTCGCGCTCAGGCTGTAACAGTTAATGCTGATTATGCTAAGCAGATTGGTATCGAACAGTCTACTGCTATCACTTGTGTCAAACCTAGTGGCACCGTCTCACAACTCGTTAATAGTGCCTCTGGCATCCACGCACGTTACGCACCCTACTATATTAGGCGGGTACGCGGCGGCCTCACAGACCCCCTCACGCGCTTCCTGAGCGATGCTGGGGTACCACACGAGGTAGACGTAACGAACCCTGATATTGTAGTGTTTGACTTCCCACAAGAAGCACCAACAGACGCTACCGTAACAGACGACATGACAGCCCTAGATCAACTAGAATTATGGTTGGCATATCAAGAGTTCTGGTGTGAGCATAAGCCTAGCGTTACTGTTAGTGTGGCTGAGGATGAGTGGATGAGCGTCGGAGCGTGGGTATACGATCACTTTGATCAAGTATCTGGTATTAGTTTCTTGCCTAAGAGTGATCATACTTATCGTCAGGCACCCTATGAGCGCATCACTAGCCTAGAGTACGCTACCTTGTGTAATAATAGTCCTATAAAAATTGATTGGAGTAGGTTGTCTGAGTACGAACTAGAAGACAATACGGATGGTACTCAAACATTAGCGTGTAGTGCTGATGGTTGTGAAGTTGTGGATATTAAGGCATAAAAAAGGGGAGCGGCATAGCCGCTCCCCCCTCCCCTTTTAAACTAATTTATAATACCTAATTGTCTTAGGATACCTTTAGTTGTATCAATGTTTTTCTCTGGCTGTCGCCGTAACCAACTTAACATATTTTCTGCCCCCATGTCCCTGTTTACTCTAGGCCAAGTAAGAATAGATTTACCCGGACCTTGAGCAATAAAAGGTTTTGTTGCATTTCTTGCTTCTTCTAGTGGTCTAATATGTGACACCTGCAACGACCTTGCCCTACTACCAGTAAAGATTTTTTCTGCTAAATCAAGACCGCTTTCTGTAAATTGTCCCGCTTCGTCCACAAACTCTTCATTATTTTTAAAGAAAGAAGTAGTTTGATCCCATATATCTTTTCCAGCAAGCCCCACACCACTATCAAACCATTCGTCTTTATTAATTTCTTTCCCGATTTTGTTTTTTAGTGTTTTACGCGTGTAATTGTTTTGTTTACTAGCGGCGGCATTAAGATGCTTTTGAATTTCTTGTGGTAAATCCTCAAAAAGAGCATTTAAAATGCCTTTATTTTTAAGCGCCTCTTTAATAATTGGCCTTGGATTCATTGCATCAGCCGAATCAGGGCTTGTTAGTCCTGATGCCGCCACCGCACCAATACTAGCCGCAGCAATTCTACCCGCCCTACTACTAGCAACAGGAATAAGCGGCTTAGCAACTTTGGCAGCCAGCGTAGCGGCACGACTAACCCCAACAAAGTCCCCCGGAGCCAACATCTGGGTAAAATCAGGATTATTCAAAACATTATTCATAACAAACCTAAACTTAGCCCCCTGAGGATTGATAATAGCCTCAGGCAAACTAACGTCTCCCTGCTTAATTAAACTACTATCGCCCTTACCACCTAAGAAAGTATCTTGAATAATACGACTAGTAGCATCACCAATATCAACAGTATAGTTTCTTCCTAAACGGTTAACAAAATCTCCTAAACTAGTAGCCTCTATAATAGGGCCGCTTTTACCACCAATAAAATCCGCGTTTCCTAACCCATTCTTTGTAGCAAACCTATTATAAGAAGTAGCCTTAGGCGCGGGCTTTGAGAACGTAGTAGGCGTCTTTATACGCTCAGGCGTAGAATTAGAAAACTTAGAGGCTAGCCTTTTACGCTCAGCATCAAGCCCCTTAGTATTCCTATTCATTGCACGATAATCAACCACTAAACACCCCCCTTACTTGCGGCTAGTATTTCTAATAAATGCAGCGCGCTGACGAAAGGGCATACCCTCACCCTTAGGACCAAACATAGACTTACCAGTAGCCGCCTCATACGCAGCCTGACCAGAAGGAGTAACCTGATTACGCCCACCCTTACCAACAACACGAGCCTTCGGACCCACCCCCGCCGGAGCCGTATAAGAAGACGTAGAACTAGTCTTCGCAGCCATAGCAGCCTTCTTATCAAGTTCAGCCTGACGAGCAAGCCTCATAACCCGAGCACGCATAGTAGACGCATCAGTCCCAAGACCCGCATCAGTAGCAGCCTTCTTGTCCTTCGTAGCCTTAATAGCATCCAACTCTGCCTTACGAGCCAAATCCTTAACACGATCACGCATAACTACACTACGCGCACCAGAAGCAGCAGGCCTAGGCGTTCCTAAAGAAGCAAGGTCTCTTTGTATACGCGCCAACCCAGAACCCGGAGCACGCCTAGCAACAGGCGCAACAGTAACCCTTTTAATAGCAGCAGGAGAAGGAAGAATTTTTCTTATAATACCTCTTAAAATACTATCACCTACCCGCAAAGCACCAGTACCAATAGCGTGCCCACCCAAACCTCCCGCTATCGTAGAAAGAGGATTATTAGAGTCGGTTAACGGTAGATTAAGTTTTTGTTTAAAAATCGCTAAATTAGCCTTCTTTTTATAATCCGCGTCTTGCTGAGGCATAATTATCCTTCTTTCTTCATCATCTGATTAACAATATTATAAACAAACGATAACAAAGCCGCAACACCAGCCACACCAGCGGGCTTTAACGCCTCCCACGAACCAATATTTTCAACACCCGTTACAATAAGCACAGCAAGAAACGCTTGAAGAAACGTTAATGCTGCACGAGTAATAATCTGACGCCAATCCATTACGAATACCCCTTTTTACTAGTCTTCTCAGCCAACTTAAGTTTAAGCATATACTTCTTATGAGCCGGAGAATCAATCTTCATAATAGACCCATCAGCGTGCTTCATATACCCTTTCTTAACCATAACAACCCCCTAATTAATCGAATTAGTAATAAACCACACAACACCCGTAAGCACACAACCACTAGCAACAGTAGTAAGAATCATACGAAACATACGACGAGACTCCACACCACCCTGCCACTTAGCCTCCTCCATCTCCAACTCAGTCACACGCCCATTAATACGCTTAACCTCCTCATGCACAGAAATAAGCATATCCTCAAGATGCTGCAACTTTACCATAATCACATTAACATCAGAACTAGTCACATCATCCCCCCAATAATTTTAGAATTTTTAGACTCTTAGCATTATTAGGCTTCTCATCCTCAATCTTAGCAAGAACAAGCCTAATAGTTTCTGGAGCAACACCTTGTGCTTCAGCAACCGGCAACCAAACCTGCATAACATAATCTCTACGACGCTGCCACTCCTTCACACTATTAAGCGCCTTATTAGCAGCAGAAGTATTCAACCCCTGATTAGCCGCATTAAGGACAGCAGCACCAACAGCCTCACCACGAGTACCCTCATCCATAGCATCAAGATTAACACGATACGTCTTAACACCAAGAAGATTAAGAATCGTACCGGGAACACTACCCTCGCGCTCAGACTTACTCATCTCAGGAATACTCAAACGATAATCAGCAAACTTCTCACCCTCATTATAATTCTTAAGAATATCAGGAGCATTCTCAATAGTACGATACTTATTAGCAAGAGAATCCTCAGCATAATCATTCTCAATAGCATCATACACACCCTTACCACGCCCAATATAAGTACCCTTAACAATACCAGTACCCATATCAGTAAAAGCACCAACCACGCCTTTACCAGACCGTTCACCAGTAAAATCATAACGACCAGTAAGAGGATCAACACCCAAAGTATCCTTAATAATAGCATTAAAATAAGGATTACTAAACTCAAACACACTATTACCAAGATCAACACCGGTAAGAAGCCTAGTAGCAGCAGAAGCCATATCACCAGTAGTACTAAACGGACTCAAGAAATTAGCATCAACCCTAAAATCCTCATCCTCAATACCTAACTTCTCTTTTATTACTTCTGGAAGAGGAACAGTCATCATCATATAATCAGGAACACCCTGCTCTGCGGCCTGAACATAGCCGAACTGTCCAACATTATACAACACGTTAGCAGTAATAGGCTTATCAATAGCAAGCCTATAAGTAAACGTAGCACTATGACGCTGCCAAGCATAGAAAGGCATCAGAAAGTTACGCATCGCTTGTTCGGTAGGACCAAACCTATGATAATTACCAGACACGGTATTTGTAGCATAACGCATACTATGCTTCAACTCAGCATCAAAGTAAGGACTATTACGATCTAACAATAAGTTTGTTGCAGCCTCGAACCTACTAATAGGATCCTCCGGGGGACGAGGATTACAATCCCAATCAATATTATCACTAATATACTTACGAACAGCAGCACTATCCATAAACGCTTCAAACCCAGCATCCTGCTTAAGAAAATCAATAGCAACATTATTACGAATAAACTGCTCAAAAGTACTAACAGTAGTATAACCAAAGTTTACAAGATACTTACGCACCCACTCGTGCTTATTAGACAAGTCTAAAATATTCTTAGGCATATTCTGTCGAACACCAGAATCTTGACGATAAATATTATGATTAAACTCGTACTCTAATTGGCGCTTAACGGCACGAGACTCATTAACAACATTAGACAAGTAAGGATCTCCACCCTTACGAGCAATCTGTTGCATGGCGCGAGTAAAAATATTAACCGCAGCACCCGGATTATAAATCATCAGCATCGTTAATCCACCAAGAATATTATTACTAATAAACCTAGGATTAGCATTAAGGACAAGCCACTTAAAAATATTAACCGGACCCTTAGTAAAAGGACTAGACAAGAGCCTACTAGCAAAATCATCACCACTAATAACAAGAAGACCCAACTGCTTATCAACCTGATTAGGAACAGCAAGAACAAAACCATGATCAGGAATATCAATAGGATCAGCATACATAGTGTTCCTATAAGCAGTTAAAGCAGAGTGAGCATCAAGACTCTCATTAATAGCGTATGGCGTCCAATCCTCTACCCCACCTCGCACAATGAATTCTGTAGTACCATCAGCAAGATTACGAATACCCATACCCGCAGCAACATCAATTGTATTAGTAACCGAAGGCAATAAGCCTTGCTCGTATAATTCTACTGCTTCTTCAAACTCTCTGGTAACACCACGAAGTTTAGCAAACTCTCTAGCATCATTAATATTATCAAACGTTCTAACAGTACTAAGAACTTGATAACCAGACTCTTTTGCAGCCTTACCAACCACATTAATCGCGGGAACAAGAACAGCCTGCGACTCTGCAAGATTAGCAATATCAAGCATAACTCTACCAACAAAATAATTTACTTGACTACGAACAGCCTGAGCAATGCTATGCTCCCGCAAAGCAGTATTAGCAATTGTATGCTCTGTCTTAATTTGACGCTCATTTTGTCGAATACCAGCACGACCAGTCTCAGCAACCTTTTCAGAATAAAAACGAGCATTAGGATAAATATCAGCCATAGCATTAAGAACACCAGTTTCCAACAAAGTAGACGCGGCCTCAGGCTTCTCTAACGTAATACGACCCTTACCCTTCTTACCAGAAGCAAAGAACTCCCTAGGAAGAATAAAGACCTCATTCTCATCAACAAGTTTACCATTAACAATCTTACCATTATTAGCAGAATGACGCAAACGAGGAAGATGGAACTTAACAAAACCCGGAATACTAAACCCATCCTCAGCAAGAACCATAATAGGACGACCAATATCACCAGCGCCACCCTGACCATCCCTAAAAATACCAGCATTATCCTCAACAAGAACGCGAACAGCATCAATAAGGTCTTGCTCGCGCTCCTTACGAACACTAGGCTCAAGATCATCAAAAACAGTACCAACCTTTTCAGCATTCTGAGCAGCATTAATAATAGCCGCATCATCATTAATGTCAATAAGACGAGTAAGATACATAGCAAGCGCATTATTAGGTCGTAACACACGCTTAGTATACTTACCAAGCCTACCAGTCTTACCCTTCTTACCAAACAAATTAATCTTATTAAGCCGCAAACCAAGCATAGCCTCCGAGTATAGCATACGAAGATGCGCTAGCGTAGTAGGACTCATGTCCTCATGCTTAAGACGATTACGAATAGCCTCGTCCTGACGCATCATACGACGATACAATTCAACAGCAGAATCCAACTCTGTATCCCCCGCCTTATACGTATCATCCGCAATACGAGCACGAAGATCAGTAACACTCGTATCAAAGTCCTCATCAAACCGCGCGGCCGCAGCATCCTCATCAATCTTAGCAAGATCCTGATCAAGAAGATCATTCAACTTCTTTTGAAGAGTGGCAGCATCATTACGCGCAGCGGGAACAACTTCTCCAGTAGCCTTATCACGAGGAAGCACCGCTAACTTGTCTCTAATTCCTTGGCGCTGAATAGTAGGACTAGCCGCAGGACCAAGACTACCCGTACCACCAAAAATCTCGGCCTCAATTGCCTGACGCAACGGAGCACTAATAGTACTAGCACCATCAATATTAAGAATATTAGCAGCCCGCTTCATCTCACTCGTCGTATCGCCCCAATCATAAACCAACTCGTTCTGAACAGCACGAGTATAATTCCAACGATACCCAAGACGAGGCATATCAATAAACTTAGTAGCAATCTTAAAAGAAAGATTAGAAGCATCACCAGTAGAAAGAACGCGCTCTTGTGCGGTACGCTCAACAGTACGCCCAACCCACGACCAGCCCTCTTTAATCCCCCTAATAAGGGGACTAGCAGGCAGCCGGACAATAGCCTTATCACTAGCATTAAGAACACTAGCAGGCGCTTCTAGAACCTTTGTACGTGGCTCAAACTGGGCGCTAAAGCGCACACTCCAAGAATTCTCAGCACCATTAAAAGAAAGCCCCATACTACGCCAAGTATCAAAAAGAGCCTGAGACTTAGCATCACCATTAATAGCAGCACGAGCCTGACGACGAAACTTACGAGGACTAGGAGCCGTATCAATCTTAGCCTGAGCAACATCCAACTCTGCCTTAGCCTCAGTATTATCAGCCACAATCTTAGCAGCCTCATTAATCTGAGCCTCATCAAGGACATCAACTAGATTAGGATTATCATTAAGTTTATCAATAACGCTTTGAGCAGACGCGACTTTATCAACATCAATGCCTACTACGCGAGCATTCGCCGCTTTAGCGGCCTCAACATCAACGCGAGTAAGCCCCACCTTACCACCAAACCTAGTAGCCTTACCAGCAACACTAGCAACACTCGCAGCCTTAGCCGCAAAACCAATAATAGGCACAACATCAAACACATCAAGAGCAAAAGCAACAGGATCCTTAGAAAAAACTTCGCCAAACGCATCATAATTATCCTTATCAAGATGACCCTTCCAATAACCTTGGAATTTCTTATTGCCGGCCGCATCAAGAATATAAGCACCATTCTCATCAACTTCGTAAGCAAACGGATCATAATAACGACTAGCATAACTAGACCACATAACATCACCCATCTGGAAATCAACACCCTCACCAAATGTTTCCTTCTCACCAGTAAGAACCTTCTTAGTTTCCTCAACTGCCATAATACCCTCATCAGCGGCAATTGTAAGGCCAAGCGGAAGACCCAAACCATACTGAGCAATAACCTTAGTAACATTAATACCAAACCCAATAAAACCCTCTTGTGTAATAGGCGCATCGCTACCAAACCGGTAAATAGAATGAGCCTTTAATACATCGTGTTCAGCAAGACCAGACATATACGTCATCGCCTTATTAGCCATCGCATTACCCGTATCAGTATTC
>SXGT01791066.1_pt1 | contig 35528 bp, 37 predicted proteins | sample 3176221 | NCBI WGS metagenome assembly SXGT01 (sample SAMN11356862, study PRJNA531348) | freshwater metagenome | isolation source: freshwater sample F1-120 | place: China: Fuxian Lake, Yuxi | collected 2017-12-25 | reverse complement strand
GCAGCGGCAGTTCGCGATACGAGCGCCGCGTCGAGCGGAACACCAGGCAGGCGCCGGGGCAGTTCATGGGCTTCACGGCGAATCCCTGATCATCCACCTCCGTGAAGTACATGTTGTCCTTGTAGTGCTCGTAGTGACCGCTCTGCTTCCAGAGCTCGTCCGAGAGCATCGTGGGGGTGCGGATCTCCTGATACCCCATCGCGCCGAGCTCCTCCCGCAGCGCGGCCTGGATCTCGTTGACGACGACCATCCCCCGGGGCAGGAAGAACGGGAACCCGGGCCCCGCCTCGTCGAAGTAGAAGATCCCGAGGTCGCGCCCCACGCGGCGGTGGTCCCGGGCACGGGCGGCCTCGAGGCGCTCGAGGTACCCGTCGAGGTCCGCCCGCGTCGGGAACGCCGTGGCGTACACGCGGGTGAGCATGGGGTTGGCCTCGCTCCCGCGCCAATACGCCCCGGCCACCGAGAGGAGCTTCACATACCCGATCTGCCCGGTGTCATGCACATGCGGGCCGCGGCACAGATCGATGAAGTCGCGCTCGCGGTACAGCGACACATCGGCCTCACCCTGCCGCCCGAGTTCCTCGACCTGATTCACCTTGTACGGCTGCCCGCGCCCATCAAAGAAGGCGCGCGCATCGGGGATGGTCATCACGCTGCGCTCGAAGGGCGCCTTCGCCTTCGCAATGCGGTTGATCTCGGCCTCGATGGCCGGGAAGTCATCCTCGGTGAGCGGCTGGTCGAGTTCGAAGTCGTAGTAGAAGCCGTCCGCGATGGGCGGCCCGAAGCCGAACCTCGTCCCGGGAAACAGGCCCATCACGGCCTCGGCCATCACGTGGGCCGCCGAGTGGCGCATGACGTACAGGTGGTCGTCGCCGCTCTTCCCGGTGACGATCGCGATCTCCTCGCCGTCGGCGAGGGGACGGGCGAGATCGCGGACCTCCCCGCCGACGCGCACGGCGAGCGCGGCCCGGGCGAGCCCCGGGCCGATGGCGGCCGCGGCGTCGTGTCCCGTGGCGCCATCGGGCAGGTCAAGCCGGTTCCCGTCGGGGAGGACGACGTACATGTGGTTGGCGTGCTCCTCGTGCGGGCGGTCGTGACGGCGGCCGATGCTAGCAACGGCCGCCGTCATCGGCGGCCCCCTTGCGCCCCCGGCGGCGCCGGGGGAAGATCCCCGGCGACATGCGCTGGCTGCTGTGCGGATCCTCCCCCACCCCGGTCGTCCGTCGGGTGGTTCCCACCCTCCTGGTGGCGCTGCTACTCGCCCTGTTCGGCACCGCCCTCCTCATCTGGGCGCCCGGCGTCCCGGGCCCAGCGTGGGCGCGGGGGGCATACGTGATGTTCGTGGTCATCGCGCTGAAGGTGCCGCTCATTACGGTGCTGTGGTGGCTGATCGCCCGGAACCGCGAGTGGCCCGGGGCCCGACCGCAGTGGCTGCCGCCCGAGTCGGCGGAGATCCTCGCCTACCTCGAGACGCAGGCGCGCCGGGCCGCTGAACTGCCGGATGCCGCCGACCGGCTGCGCTACCTGTCCGAGGAGGCATGGCACGTGGCTGACCGCCTGGAGGGCGATGCCAAGGTCGATGCCCTGACCGTGGCGCTGCGCATCGATGGGATGCGCACGCACGCCCACCGGGAGCACCATGAGCACTGATCCCCTCCTGCGCGACACCCCCGGAATCGGGGACGGGACGGATGTGCACCTTCTCCTGGCCGCGCTGGTCGCAGAGCGCGAGGGCCAGCGGTGTCTCATACAGGGGAATGAGGCCGCCGCCCGTCCGTACCTGCGCGCCGCCGCCGCGGCCTATCTCGCGTCATACGCCCATGCCCCGCCACGCTCGTGGGGACGGCTGATCGGCGCGGTGAAGGCGTCCGTGCTCGCCGACGAGGGACCTGCCACGGCGCGGGTGGCCGCGGACGCCCTGGGCGGCGTGGCCGACAGCCCGGCCTCGTGCTATCTGGCCGCGCTGTGCGCCCTGGTGGCAGGCGACGACGACCGTGCTCTCCGACATGCCCCGGGCATGCGCGAGGGCGGGGATGCCTTCGCGCGCGCGGCCGACGCCGTCGAGGCCATCGCCCGCGGGGATGCCGAGGCCCTCGAACGCACGCGGGCAGCGATGGACGCGGACTTCGCGGCCCGGGACGCACATCTCACGGGCGTACCGATCGCCGATACGTCTCTGATGATGCGGAACATCTCCAGAATGCGAAGGTCTGGTAAAGACGGCGCGGGACAGACACCGTAAGGCTTGCGTCTCGCTCCCAGTCGTGTATAAACCAGTTATGCGTTCGGACTCCCCGTGGGTCCGGATGGCATGGCGGTATTGAGCGGCGGACGTTCCGAGGTCGGGGGGCCTCGGTAGCGCGGGAAATCGGGGGGTTCCCCGCGCCGTCCGCCGCCGACCGCTTTCCTGCGATGCTGTGGGCCGTGGATCCGGTTCGCACACGCGTCGGCGCGGCGGCAGCGTCCCTGCTCACGGCCAACTGGCGCGAGGGGACCGGACGCACGGGCGTCCGATACGCGTACACCTGTCCCGACGCGGCCAAGTACCCCTACCAGTGGTTCTGGGACTCCCTCATGCACGCGCTCGCATGGAATGAGGTCGATCCCGCGCGGGCGGCCGCCGAACTCCGGTCGCTCGCGGCCGCGCAGCAGCCCGACGGCCTGATCGGGCACACAACGTTCTGGGACGCTCCCGTCCGCCTCACCCGGCTGGCCTTCTACAATGTACGCCGGCGCGACGACCTGGCGACCGCCACCCTCCAACCGCCGTTCCTCGGCTGGGTATGGGCCGCGGTGGCGGCGGCCCTCGGCGACGACGCGTTCGCCGCCGAGGGCCGAGACGTCGTGGCCCGGTACCACGCCTGGATCGACCGCGAGCGGATTGACGCCACCGGACTCGCCTGGGTCATCCTCCCCGACGAGACCGGGTGCGACGGGTCGCCCGTGTTCGATGCCGCGCTGGGATGGCGGCGGCACGGCACCCCCGGCTTCGCCGCGCTCGTGGCCGATGTCCGGCGCCACGCCTTCTCATTCGCGCGCATCCGGGCCGCGGGTGGCTTCACGGCCGCCTGTCCCCTGGTCAACACGGCGCTGGCGCTGGGGCATCTGGGCCTCGCGGCGCTCGGCGTCCCGGGTGCACGGGACCGCGCCCGGGAGATCACCGGCGCGATCGTCGCGCACCTGTGGGATGACCGCGCCGGCATCTTCCGGCTGCTCGGCCCCGATGGCCGCCCCTCGCCGGTGACCGTCTGGCAGGGGCTCGCCCCGGCCGCCCTGCCCGACCTGCCGGACGGTATCCGCACACGGGTGATCGATGAGTGGCTCCTGCGCAGCGACCGGTTCTGGCCGCGGCATCCGGTGCCGTCGGTCAGTCTCGACGATCCCTCCTTCATGCGCGGGGACGGATGGCTCATCCCGAGGTACTGGCGGGGGCCCGCGTGGCCCTTCACGCCCCCCTTCATCGTGCCCGCCCTCCTCCTGGCCGGGCGGCACGCGGATGCCGCGGCGCTCTGCACCCGCATCGACGAGCGGCTCGACGCCCAGGGGTTCCGCGAGTACACGGACCCGTTCGATGGAACCGGTATGGGTGCCCGGGGGTTCAGTTGCCAGGCAGTGGTGCTCGCGGTGCACGCCTGGACCGACCGGCCACCGATCCCGGTCCGGAGCTAACCGGCGAGGGCACGCCGCAGGGCCATCACGCGCTCGAGCGCGGCCTGCGCGTCACCACGGCGAATGCGCCCATCGGCGATTGCCCGGGCCACGCCACGCACGGCCGTGCGGGCCTCCGCCTCGCTGGTCGCCACGATCACCAGGTCCAGTCCCGCCGCGGCGGCCGCGGCCGAGGCACCCGCCGTACCGCCCCACGGACGCAGGGCCGGCGTGTCGATCGCATCGGTGATGGTGACGCCGGTGAAGCCCAGATCGCCGCGCAGGAGCCCCTCGACCACCGGGCGCGACAACAGCGCGGGCCGCGGCGACAGCGCCGGGAACACGATCGACGACACCATGACCATCGGGGCCCCGGCCCGGATGGCGGCCCGGAACGGCTGCATCTCGCGCTCGAGCACCGCGCGCGACGCGGTGACGCGCACCACCGCATCGTCGGTGTTCACCCGTGCGCGCCCGAACCCCGGGAAGTGCTTGGGTGCCGCCGCGACACGGGCATCCCCGAGACCCCGTGCGAAGGCGGTGCAGGCCATGGACACCGTCGCCACATCGGCGCCGAAGGCCCGGCCATCCCGGGCGAGGTCGCCGCCACGCCGCGCGACATCGCAGACCGGCGCCAGATCCGCAGTGATGCCCCCCGCACGCAGTGCCCGGCCGGTTGCGGCCCCCTGGGCGCGGATGCCCGCGGTGCCGAGTGCGGCGCCCATGCGCGCCGCACTCATCGCGGGCGGCGCCCACGGCAGCCGCTTCACGAGGCCGCCCTCCTGATCCACCATCACGAGCAGCGGTGCGTCCAGGCCCGCAGGCCGGGGGACCGCCTGCACCTGCGTCGTCAGGCGGCGCAGCGCGCGGCGGCTCGGGGCATTGCGTGCGAACAGGATGACGCTGCCCACTTCGCCCCGTCCGATGGCCGCGCGCAGTGCGGGACTCACCCGGGGTCCGTCCACGGGCCATGTGATCCGCTGCCCCGCGAGCTGGGCATCGGTGGGCCCGCGGGCCGCTCCGGCGCTGACGCCCAGACCGAGCCCCAGACCGCAGGTCAACACGCCCACGATGCCCCGGCGGGTCATGACACCGTGGCCCATCCGACCGCGACCCCGAATGCGTTCTTCTGCGCACGCATGGGGTTCGCGCTGCTGAACGCCTGCGCCGGGTCGTCGGGAATGCGCCGTACCACCACGAGTTCGATGTCCGCCGGGGACGGCATCGGGCTCACGCGCTTCACGTACGACACCAGGACCAAGCGGGCGTCCTTGCGGTTCAGTCCCGTGGGGTCGGATCCCGCGAAGCGGAACTCACCGACCGCGGGCCACGACACCACGGGGGCGCTGAAGTCCTTGCCGGTGAGCCGGCGGTACCCCAACGTCGATCCGGCCAACTGGGGGAGGCGCTTGCCGGTGCGCGCATCGCGGACGATGACGGTGAGGTCGGTTCGGCACACCGCCTCGGCATCCTCGTAGATCCGGATGCGTGACACCACGCGCAGGGCGCTCGCACCGTCGGGGGCGGCCTGGGTGCGCGCGGTGCGCGCGGCCTGCTGGTAGAAGGTCTGTGTGCACGGCACCGCAACCGGCGGGGCCGGGGGTGGCGCAGGCGCGGTCGGGACCACCGTCGCGCTCGCGGCCGGGGGCGATGCGCCGGACGATGACGACACACCGGCCGAGAGCGTGTAGTCGGTGCCGGCGGAGAGCCCACCGAGGGTCAGCCCGCCGGCCGAGAGCGGCGCGGTGGCCGTGGCCCCACCCGGGCTGGCCACCACCCGTACGACGGGGTCCCGCCACGCACACGTTGCGGTGTCGGGGGTCCACGTGACCGACGCGCTGCCGATGCCCGGGGCGGCCGTGATGGCCGTGGGGGAGGTCACCGTGTCGCAGATCCAGTCGCGGGCCGCGGTCACCCGTGCATAGACGCCGGGCCGGTCCGGGGTGCCGCACAGGTAGCCCCAGCTCGTGACCCCGACCACGACGCCCCGGCCCGTGGCGGTCGGCGTGAGAGGGCCGCCGGAGTCGCCGGCGCACGAGTCGTTGCGCTGTGCGCCCGGGGCGGGGCGATTGCCCGCACAGAGCATCACCTCGGCGATGACATCGGTGCTGTAGAAGCCCGCGCAGGTCGGGTCGGACAGCAACGGGATCCCACCGTTGATGCTCTGGAGCCCATCCGATGTGGCGTCGGCGGGCGGACCTTGGCAGGTTCCCGGGGTGGCAAGGTCGGGAGTGCAGGACGTGAGCCCCCACCCGGCGATGCGCGCATTCAACGCACCCGCGGTACCGGCCGTCTGCGCCGCGGTGATGGCGGAGTCATCCGAGGGCGACGGCAGGGCGACCGCGGTCGCCGTGGTCGGGGCGGGGAGGCGCAGCAGGGCGAAGTCCCAGGCCACCGTGACCGGATTCCACGAGGGGTGAACCCTTGACACCTCGGGCGTGATGGCCGCACCCGGGCTGCTCTGGAAGTAGGCACCGGGGTACACGCGCGTCGCCGCCGCCTCCGCCACCACCGCGCAATGGGCAGCCGTGAGCACCCACCGCGCGTTGATGACGGACCCCCCGCACAGGTGGGGCCCCGGAGCCACCAACGCGATGAACGGCCAGTCCGCGGCGACCGCGGGGGTCAGATTCGGGCCCACGATGCGCGGGGACATCCCGGAGTCGGCGGCAGCGGCCGCGGGACCGGCGGCGACCAGCACGAGCAGGGCGGTGAGCAGGCGCATTCAGGACCGAGCGTAGCCATCGGCGCCCCGTGCACCCCTCCCGCAGGGCGCCCCGGACCGCCCGCCGGGCCCTACGCTGTCGGCGTGGTCATGGACACCGGCGAACGGACCCCCCGCACATGACCGATGTGGTCACGTCCCACTCCATCGCGGCGGGCTACTCGGAGGCCGCCCCCGACTACGACGCCGCCGTGCACTACAACCTTGAGGGTGCCCGGCGCCTCGTGGCCGCCCTGCCCGATCGCGGCTACCGTCGCGTGCTCGACGTCGGGTGCGGCACCGGAGCCGGGTCGCTGGCCATGGCCAACCGGTTTCCGTCGGTTCGCGAGATCACCGGCGTCGACCCCTCCGCGGGAATGCTCGACGGGTTCCGTGCCCGCCTCGATCCCCTCGGCGACGTGCGGGTATCGCTGGTCGAGGCGGGCGTTGACGACATGGCCGTGGCGGACGACGCATTCGACGCGGCGATCATGACGATGTCGTTCCACTGGTTCCCCCGGAAGTCGGAGGCCACACGCCGGATCGCCCGGGCCCTCGCCCCGGACGGCATCGTCGCCGCGGTACTGCCGGGCCGGGGCGTTGACGAGGAGTTCCGCCGACTGCTGGCGGAGGTCGAACCGCCGAACATGGCCTTCCTCGGGTCGTTCCAGGCCGCACCGCGGTCGCTGCACCAGATGGAGGGCTACCTCGAAGGGGCCGGGCTCGAGGTGCTGGACCTGTGGACCGAACGGCGACTGCGCCGGTCAACCGTGGACGCCTACCTCGAGCGCATGCGCGTGGTCGCCGGGCACCTGGGCCGGGCCATGGCCCCGGACGCTCTTGAGCGCAACCTCACTGCGCTGCGCGCCCGGATGGAGGACGCCGCCGGCCCCCGCGGGTTCGAATACGAGTTCTGCAAGCTCTTCGTAATCGCCAGGAGGCCCGGGTGAGTGATCGCCGCGGGCACCGCGCCGGGGGAACCCCGGCGCGGGACACACAACCGCCGGGAGGCACGGATGACTGAGGGCCGCGACCTTGTCGCCGAGGGATTCACCGAGACCGCGTCGGACTACGAGGACGCGGTGCGGTTCAACATCGAGGGCGGGCAGCGCCTGGTGATGTCCATCCCGGCGGGGCACTACGACGACGTGCTGGACGTCGGCTGCGGCACCGGCTGGACCACGCAGGCGGTGATCGACCGCTTCCGCCCCGCGCGCATCACGGGGGTGGACCCGTCCGAGGGCATGCTCGGGCAGTTCCAGACGAAGGTCGGCGGGATCGATGGCGTGGCGATCACGCTGGCGCAGGGCACCGTGGAGGACATGCCCGTGCCGGATGGGGCCTTCGACCTGATCGTGTGCTCGATGGCCTACCACTGGTTCCCGCGCAAGTGGGAGGCCGCGAAGGCCATGGCGCGCGGACTGCGGCCCGGTGGCGTCATCGCGATCCTGTGCTCGGGGCGCGGAGGCGAGCAGGCCTACCGCGACCTCCTCGCCAATCTCGAACCTCCGAACTACGTATGGCTCGGTGCCTTCGACGCGGTGCAGCGCGATATCCCCGAGATGGAGGACTACCTCGTTCAGGCCGGCCTCGAGCCGGTGGACATCTGGATGGAGCGCCGCGTGCGCCACACGACGGTGGAGGCCTACCTCGAGCGCATGCGCGTCGTGGCGGGGCACCTCATCGGCGACCAGACCGACGAGACCCTGGCCGCCTACATGGAGCAGGTCGAGCGGGCCATGCACGAGGCCTCGGGACCCCGCGGCTGGACCTACGACTTCACCAAGCTCTTCGCGATCGCGCGGAAGCCGGGCTGACCGCAGCCGGGTACCGCGTCGCACGCGGCGCGGTACCGTGATGGCGTGCCCCGCGCCCTCCGGACCTTCGCCGGCATCGTGGCGCTCACCGTGCTGGCCCAGACGGCGGGCGCCGCGTCGTTCTCGTACGACGCGACCACCCGGGTGCTGCGGCTCACGGCTGCCGCAGGCGAGGTCCTGCACGTCGAGAGCAGCTCACCCGGGCCGGGCTCGCCCCTGTATCTGATCAGCGCGAGCGCGGGTGGGGTGCCCGCCGCATGGACCGGCACCAACCGCCCGGGCCTCCTCGCGTTCTCGGTTCCGACGTCTCCGCCGGGGTACGGACTGACGATCGAGCCCGACGTCACGGGCGGCCTTCCACTCGACCACATCGAGGTGATTGACGACACCGGCCCGGTGGAGGTAACGGTCGCGGGCGGGGCGCAGCCGTATGCCGACCCCATCTCGGTGTCACTCGCCAACGCGTCGTCAATCGCGCTGGTCCATGATGCGGAGGGCGACCCGATCGCATTCGGAACGGCGTCGCTGTCCGTCAACGCCCCGGAGATCCGCCTGCGGAGCGACATCGTCACGGCCGGATCCCTGAGGCTGGTGTCGTCCAATCCCATCAAGCTGATGAAGCCGGCTCCGGTCACCGGGCTCCCCACGCTGTCGCTGACGGCGAGCACGCTCGTGGCCACCAGCGCGATTGTGGGCAACGCGACGGGCACCGCCAATGTGCTCTCGGTGAATGGGCCGTGGCAGACGTACACGGTCACGAACACCGCCCGGATCGCGGCGCCGGGCACCACGCGCCTTCTGGGCGACCTCTCGGCCGCGATCGTGGTGGACCTCGGCCCGCTCGAGGTCGGCGGCTACGGAATACGGCGCACCATCACGAGCCCCGTCATCGACGTGGGTTCGGTGACCGGCGCCTTCAGCGCCTGCGGAGGGCCGGACGTCGTCGGCATGTGCGACGTGGGTGCACAGGCCCCGGCGAGTGGTGGCGAGATCACCTTCGACGGTGACGTTTTCAGTACGGGGGACTGGCGCGACCTGACGGCGGTGGAGGTCACGGGGGCGGCACACCTGACGGGCGACATCAACGCGCCGATCGGCGGAATGGTCTTCCGGGACCGCCTCACCATTGGCGGCGCCGCCACGCGGCGTATCACCGCCGGCATGCTCCAGACGCTCGGCGGCCTGGGCCAGGACCTGGCCCCGTGCGCATCGGGCGCGATCTCCGGCTGCGCCGGCGTGGGGGTGCACATACCACCCGTGCCCACCACCGACCTCGTGGTCGACGCCCTGTGGGTGAACGCACTCACGGCGTATATGCCCGGGTCCATCACGGCGCTGCAGCCCGTGCTCACCCCCGTCACCGGCATACGGACCTCGACAATCCAGTCGGGAGGCAGGGTGGATCTGCGCGCCGGTGCGTCCATCGCGCACGGAGGCTCGCTGACGCTGTCCGGCGCCCCGACCATCCTCGCCGGCGTACGCCCGCCCGCGGCACCCGGGTCCATCGGGACGTCCGTCGATCCGGGCCCCTGCGCCCCCGGGCCGCTGCTGGTCATCGGGGACTGGCACCTCACGGCGCCCATCGAGTGCCTCTCCACGCTCACCACGGCCCAGGGGACGTCCACGGTGTCCGCAGACGTCACCACCGATGCGCATCAGGGGTACGGTGGCCCCGTGGTGCTCGACCTCGGATCGGGCGCGCGCACCCTCCGTGCCGGCGGCGGGTCCAACGTTGCCTTCAACGGCGGGGCGGTCAGTGCCACCTGGAGCCCCGCCACCGGGGACGTGGCCTCGTACACGGCCACGCTCACGCCATCCGGGGACTCCTGCACCACACCGGACGCATCCACGGCGTGCGCCCTCGGGTCCATCGCCCCCGCGCCGCAGGTCACCGCGTCGGTCCGGGCCAACGCCCGGGCCGCGGCTCCGGCGGCGGGCACGGGCACGGGCACGGGTGGTAGCGGCCCGGTGACTCGCCCGCTTCCCACGGGCACCACCACCCGCCGCCGGGTGGCCCGCGGCTCGCGCACCGTGCTCACCAGACTCATCGTCCCGCCGGCCTCGCGCGGCGTGCGCACGTGGTCCGAGAGGGGCCCGTGCGGGATCCTGCGCGGGCGCCTGGTCGCGCCCCGTCGCCCGGCGACCTGCACGCTGTCGCTCGCCGTCGCCCGCTATCGGCGCACGTCCGCGTGGACCGGTCGGGCCACGGTCGTCATCCGGTAATCGCCGTCAGGCGCTGAGGAAGCCGTCCACGAGGTTGGCGACGATGCGCGCGCCCGCGGTATCGAGATGCACGCCGTCCGGCGAGAGCAGGAAGCCCGCGCGCTGGGCGATGTCGTCGTACGAGCGGCCGAGTGTGAAGTGCCCCACGAGCGACTCCACCCCCGGGCGCCACGAACCCGTGTACGCGGGCCCCTCCTCCCTCCCCGTGGACACGATGACCTCGGCCATGCGCTCGTGCACCGGGAGGTAGGTGGCACCCGTCGCATCCGCCACATCCCGGATGACCGCGTTGAGATCACGCACGGCGTCGTTGGCGGGCGAGTCGAGGTCCTGCCCGAGCGGGGGCAACGAGCAGATGGCCACGTGGGTGCCCGCGGCGTGCAGGCGGTTCACGACGGCCCGCAGGCACTCGCCGAACCACTCCGGTGATGGATCGCACGGCAGCCCCTTGGACCGCCGTGTCATCTCGCGGTTCTCGTCCGAGAGGGTGGCCTGCACATCGTTGGTGCCGATGAGGATGACCGCGTACGCCGGATCGCAGGCCATCACCCCCGCCATGTCCTGCAGCATCTCCCAGGCCACGCGCCCGTTGACGCCGCCGTTCACGAATGCGAGGTCCAGGTGCTGCTGCCGGAGCATCCGCACGAAGTCCACGCTCGCACGGCCGCGTACGATGCTGGCGCCCAGGACAGCGACCACCGGACGCCGGGTGCGCTCATCCGGGGGCAGCGCGAGGAACGACGCGACGTCGCCGGCCGCGGCACCCTGCACGTCACGGACGGTCTTGGCCAGCACGCCGATCCCGGCGATGCCCGCGGCCAGAATGGCCATGCGTACCGAGCGGCTCACGCGCATGGCCTCACGCTACCGGGTGCACCGGCCCGCGCGGCTCCGGGTCACACGCAGATACGCGGGTGCCACCCCGCGACGTCCACGCTCACGGATGCACTGAACGGGTTGAACCCAAGGCTGATACGGCCCGAGAGCACCGTGAACCAATTCCGCAGGACCTCACCCTCGACGTCAGCGCTGCCGCTCCCGTGGATGCTGAAGTACGATGAGGTCGTCCCCACGACCAGGGAGATCGGGGCGGTGAACGCCGCCGCGCACCCGACGCCTCGATGGCTCCACGAGCGGCTCCTGCTGCCGCCCGCCCCACAGATCACGCCTCTGCGCCGCGGTGTACGACCGCCGCGCGCTGGCCACCCTCCACCTCCGTCTCGTCGGACGACTGGATGAAGGGTTGTGTTGACGGTGTGAATCCACCGCAGCGCTTTTCACGCTGTCCCGTTCGTCACTGGGAACCCGCTTCTCGCGGCGAAGGCGAGCGAGCTCCTCTCGTTCGGTGTGGGTAAGGCCCTCCCTCTCCCCGCGGTCGATCGCCGCCTGCCTGGCCCAGCGGCGCACCACGGACCCGGTCAGATCCATCCCGGCCGATTGCCGGGATGGATCTGCCGCTTGATTCGATCCGTTCGGGCGTCCGTGCCATGAATTCCGGGCTGAATCTCCGGTCCTGTCGGTGTTGCATTGGTTTCCCCCTTCAGGCGGCATCACCGCCCTAACGGAGGTGTCCACCGAAGCGGGGGAAGCCCAATCCCACGGAGCGTCGCGGCCCGGCGGTGTGACGGCCGGTTGGGGATTGACCCCCCTCGAGAGACGCACCCACTGCCGGGGGTCAATCCCCAACCGGCCGTCACACCTCTCGGGGCGTTCCCCGGACCCGGAACGGACACCCGCGTGGCCCCCGTGCGCTGAGGATCAGACCGGGAGAACCGCAGATCCCCTCGCCTTGGGCGCCACCGCGCCTGCGGACGCGCCCCCGGTCGCCGGTTGCATTCCGAACCCGTGCGTTGGTTACCCTGTTGACGACGCGACACGCCAACACGAGATCGGGAGGCAACGGATCATGCCGGCAATCCACCGGGGCCACGTGTACCACATCGGGGGATCTCCGCTCGTCCTGAGCGCCGCCGACGCGCTCGTGGATCTTCCCGACGGCGCGCTGGCCGTCGATGACGACGGCATCATCGTGTGGTGCGGGGAGTGGCCGGACCGTCCGGACCACCTCGCGGACGCGACGGTGGTGGACCACGGCGATGCCTACATCCTCCCCGGATTCGTTGACACCCACATGCACTTCCCGCAGGTGTACTGCGCCGATTCGTATGGCGGCGGGCAGCTCCTCGAGTGGCTCGACAACTGCATCTTCCCGTCCGAGTCGCTGCTCGCCGACCCCGGGTTCGCAGCGCATGCGGCGGTGGAATGGTGCGACCGCATGATCACGGCGGGCACCACGACCGGGCTCATCTTCGGGTCCCAGTTCCCCGTCGCCCAGGACCTGCTCTTCCAGACCGCGCATGATCGCGGTCTGCGGATCGTGGCCGGCCGGACCATCCACACGGTCGGCCCGGACTCCGCGCGCGCCCTGATCACCTCGGAGGATGCCGCGATCGAGTTGGTACGCGAGGAGATCGAGAGGTGGCACCCGCTGGACGACGCTGAGCGGCGCAACGCACTCCAGTTCGTCGCCATCGTCCCCCGGTTCAGCCTGGCCGTGACGCCCCGCACACTTGCGGCACTCGGCGAGGTGTACGACGAGTACCGGGATCGCGGCGTCTACTTCACGTCGCACCTGAACGAGAACGCACGGCCGGGCACGGGCGAGGTTGACTCGGTGAAGGCGGCGTACGGCGTGGAGACCTATCTGGACACCTACGACGGCAGGTTCCTGCCCGGATCGAAGACCGGCGGGAAGAGCCTGCTCGGCCGGCGCAGCGTCATGGCGCACAGCGTTCACTGCCAGGATCGCGAACTGGCGCGCATGGCGGAAACGGGCACATCAATCGCGCACTGCCCGGTGTCACAGCAGTTCCTCGGGTCGGGAACGATGCCGTGGAAGCGCACGGTCGCCGCCGGCGTCAACGTCGCGATCGGCAGCGACTACAGCGCCGGGGACGAGTGGTTCGTTCCGCGGTTGCTCAACGCCTGCTTCAAGGTCCACATCTCCGAAGCCGGGGATGCCGGCCTGTCATTGCATCCCGCGGAGCTGCTCTTCACGGGCACCCTCGCCGGGGCCCGCGCCCTCGATCTGGAGGACCGCATCGGCAACTTCGACGTGGGCAAGGAAGCCGACTTCGTCGTGCTCGAGCCCCACCGCTGGGACATGTACCAGCACACGCTCGAGCATGCCGTGACGCCGGCGGACCCGGTGATGGCACGCGACGCCCACCTCTTCGGCGTGTTGATGCTCGCCCGGGAGCCCGCGCTGACCAAGACGTACGTGCGCGGTCGCCGACTCGCGACCGCGGCCGCTGCCTGATGGCCCGCCCGGCAACGGCGCTGGCCCTGTATGTGGCGGATCCCGGACGAACCGACGCCGTGCGCGCCTGGCAGGCCGAACTCGATACGGAAGCCGCGCGATTCCCGGGCTTCTCCGAATCGCGGCTGACCGTCCCGGACCGCGGAGCGGGCGACTGGGCCACGTCGGTCACGTTCACGAGCGAGCGCCGGCTCCGGACGTGGCTCGGCAGCCCGGAACGGGCCGCCCTCACCAGGCGAGCGGAGGCCGCCGGGGTCAGCCACGTGGCCCCGGCCATCGTCCTCCTCGAGGGCGAGGCGCCCCCGGCAGGCATCTCGGTCTTCACGCACCGGGTCATCCCGGGTCGCGAAGATCCCTTCCGCCGGGTCGAGGCCGACCTGAACATCGCCGTGCGTGACTTCCCCGGGTACCTCGCATCGGTCCTGCTGGAGCCCAAGGACCCCGCGGGGATCTGGATGTCCGTTGTCCGCTTCGATACCGACGCCCATCTCGCGGCCTGGATCGGCTCCCCCCGGCGCGCCGAACTCCTCCCGCAACTGCAGGCGCAACTGCAGGAGGAGTTCGGCGCGTATACCCGGAGCACCCCGTTCGGATCAATCGTTCGCGTCGGGAGCGGCGGCACCATCGCCACGCCGATGTGGAAGACCGGGATGATCGTGCTGCTCGTCCTCTATCCGGTGGTCATGCTGCTGTCCCGCTTCGCCGGTCCCTTCCTGGCCGACGCGGGAGCCGACCCCGGGCTCGCCCTGTGGATCAGCCAGGTGGTCAGCACGATCTTCCTCACCTACCTGTGCATGCCCCTCGCAACCCGGGCCTTCCGCTGGTGGCTTGACCCCCTGGACGGGGCGGATACGCGCACCAGCATCAAGGGAGCGGTCATCGTCATCCTCGGCTACGCAGTGACCCTCGTCGTGTTCCTGGCCATCAAGGATCTCCAGTGGTGGGACTACCAGTCCTAGGCACGGTCGGCATGGCCATCCGGTCGCGGCCACGCCATCACGCTCGCCGGGATCAACCGGGGCCTCCCAGGTGCCAGCGATATCCGGTTGGGCTCGGGCTTTCCCCCGCTTTGGTGGACACCCTCACGCGACGTCATCGCCCTCACGGAGGTGTCCACCAGAGCGGGGGGAAGCCCACACAGGCACTGACGAGCGCGGGGTGGCTGAGGCCCCCGCTGCTCGCTGTTGCAGTGGACGCCCGGATCTGGCCGCTTCCGACCCCTTCGGGCGTTCGCGCTGCAGGACGGGGTGCCTGAATGTCCCCATGAACGCCGAAAGCCGCCTGAGACGGCGGCTTTCGGTCCACTCCGGACTCCGCTCCAGAGGAGTCCGAGTGGGCGTTACTGGGCTCGAACCAGTGACCCCCAGCTTGTCGAGCTGGTGCTCTCCCAACTGAGCTAAACGCCCTCGGGCGCGGGAGATTAGCAGGGGGGGCCCATGCGGCGCGTCCTACAGGCGCACCCAGATGGCCCCGAGCCCGGCTCCCGCGAGCCATCCGACGACCAGGCCGATGAGGGCCCACAGCCACCCGCCGAGCACGAAGCCCAGCACCGCACCGATGACGGCGACGATGATCATCGCGATCTGGATCTGCTTCGTCTTGTCCATGCGGCACCTCGCCTCGCGGGTTTCCCGGATGCCTACCGAAGGGCCCGGACGGCCGCTGGTACCGTGCACCGCGTGAGCGCACGCACCCCCGCCTACGACGTCGGCATCGCCGGAGCCGGGCAGCTCGCGCAGATGACCGTACTGGCCGCGTGGCCGTTGGGCATCCGCGTGGCGGTGCTCGGCGGGCCCGGGGAGCCGGCCTCCGCGATGGCCGCGGGTGTGGTGGAGGGCGACTGGAAGGACCCCGAGGCGCTGCTGCGTATCGGGCGTGAGGTGGGCGTGCTCACGCTGGAGAACGAGTTCGTGGACGCGGCCTTCCTCATGGCCGTGGAGGACGCGGGAACGCCCGTGCGCCCCCACCCCGCCCGCATGCGCGTCGTCCAGGACAAGGCCCTGCAGAAGCAGCAGCTGGCCGACGAGGGGCTGCCGGTGCCAGCCTTCGCGGTCCCCGACTCGGCCGACGACCTCGAGGCGATCGGCCGCGACCTGGGCTGGCCGCTGATGCTGAAGGCACGCCATCTGGGGTATGACGGCTACGGGAACGCGCTGTGCGCCGATATGGGCGAGGCGCGCGCCGCCTTCCCGGGCCTCGTGGCGCGCGGTGGCGGCGTGCTGGTGGAGGAGTTCGTGCCGTTCCAGCGCGAGCTCGCGGTGATGGTGGCCCGCCGCCACGGCGGGGGCGACGCGGTGTACCCGGTGGTCGAGACCCGTCAGCACGACCACGTGCTGCGGGAGTTGCTCTGCCCCGCCCCCGTGGACCCGGGCCTGGCGAGCGAGGCCAAGCGGGTGGCGCGCGCCGCCGCCGAGGCGGCGGGTGGCGCGGGCGTGACGGGCGTTGAGTTGTTCCACACCGGGGGCGGCCACATCCTCATCAACGAGCTCGCGCCGCGACCGCACAACTCGGGCCACCACACCATCGAGGCGTGCGTGACCTCCCAGTTCGAGAACCACCTGCGCGGCGTGCTGGGCATGCCTCTGGGGCCCACCGAGATGATCGCCCCGGGGGCGGCCCTCGTGAACCTGCTCGGCGAGCGCGACGGCCCGGGTGATCCCGACATCACAGGAGCGGCGGCCGTCGGCGGCGCCCATGTGCACCTCTACGGGAAGGCCGACGTGCGCGTGCGCCGTAAGATGGGCCACGTGACCGCGCTCGGAGCAAGCCCCACGGAGGCTCTGGAGACCGCCCGCCGTGCCGCGTCCCTGGTGCGCCTGTGAGCGCCGGCCCGGTGGTGGGCGTGGTGATGGGCTCGGACAGCGACCTTCCCGTGATGCAGTCGGCCATCGACGTCCTGGATGAGATGGCCATTCCGCACGAGGTGCGGGTGACGTCAGCCCACCGCACGCCTGACGAGATGATCGGGTATGGAAAGGACGCCGCCGGCAGGGGCATCAAGGTGATCATCGCGGGTGCGGGCGGCGCCGCACACCTGCCCGGGATGCTGGCCTCGGTGACGACCCTGCCGGTGATCGGCGTGCCCGTGCGCACCAGCGCGCTGTCGGGCATGGACAGCCTGCTCTCGATCGTGCAGATGCCGCGCGGGGTGCCGGTGGCCACCGTCGCCGTGGACAGCGGCACCAACGCGGCCCTGCTGGCCGCCCGCATCCTGGCGCTCTCCGATCCCGCGCTCGCGGACCGGGTGGCGGCCCGCACCGCGCAGATGAAGCAGATGGCCCTCGACGCCGACCAGCGCGTGCGCGGGGAGGCGTCGGGCGTGTGAGGGCCCGCGCCGCCCGGATCATCGTGGCGGCGGCGATCATGGTGCATCCCCTGGCGGCCGGGTGCGGCGCCCTGGAGCGCGAGCCCGTGACGGTGCCCACTGTCACGGCCCCCGCGCTGACCGGCCCCACGCTCTCCCCGGTTGCCTTCCGGTCCCGCGCGGACGCCGCGTGCATGCGCCTCTATGCCCGCCTGGGCCGGGTGGGCACGCCGCCCACCGACAGCATCGCCGCGGCGCGCGGGTACCACCGTGCCGTCGCCGACGTCTGGCACCACCTGCTCGGTGAGGTGGGCGGGCTGACGGCACCCGCCGACCTCCGGGGTACCTGGGCCGAGATCATCGAGGCGTACCGCGCCACCGCTCAGGACGCGGATGAGAACGCGCTGCTGGCGGAGACGGACCGCGAGGCGATCGAGGTCGTCAACTCCGACGCCTCGGCCCGTATGCAGGAGGCCCAGGCGGTCATGGCCGCCCGGGCTCAGGGCATCGGCCTGTCCACCTGTGCCGGGGAGTGATGCCCGGAAACGCCTCGGGCCCGCCGAAACGGGCCCGAGGGTCACATCATGTGGTGCCGGTTATCGTCAGGAGGGCTTTCCGATGGCCGCGCCCTTGCGGGCGTTGAAGCCGTCGAGCATGGTGTCGACGTCGCTCGGCTTGGCCTTGTCGAGGATCGCCCGGTAGCGCTGGGTCTGCGTGGTGCGCTCCTGGCGGTAGAGGATGCCCAGGGCGAAGCCGCCCCGGAGGGCGAGGTCGAAGGCCTGGCCGCGGTCGGTGACATCGTGCTCGGGGGCGACGTCGGTGACCATCTCCTTCCACGAGTCCTGCGTGTTGTTGAAGGTGGTGCACGGCGACATGGCGTCGATGTAGGAGAAGCCCTTGTGCTCAACCGCCTGCGTGATGAGCTCGGTGAGGGCCTTCGTGTTGAACGATGCCGCACGCGCGACGAACGAGGCGCCGGCGGCGATGGCCAGGGCCAGCGGGTTCAGCGGGTCCTCGGGGTTGCCGAACGGCGTGGACGGTGCCTTGTGCTCGAAGAGCGACGTGGGCGACGCCTGGCCCTTGGTGAGGCCGTAGATCTCGTTGTCCATCACGAGATACGTGATGTCCACGTTGCGGCGGGCCGCGTGCGGGAAGTGGCCGAGGCCGATGGCGAAGCCGTCGCCGTCGCCGCCCACGGCGATCACCGTGAGATCGGGGTTGGCCAGCTTCACGCCCATCGCGACCGGCAGCGGCCGACCATGCAGGGTGTGCACGCCGTAGGTGCTCGCGAAGTGCGGCAGGCGGCTGGAGCAGCCGATGCCCGACACGATGACGGTCTGGCTCGGGTCGAGGTCCATGTCGGCCATGGAGCGGTACAGCGACGCGAGCACGCCGAAATCACCGCAGCCCGGGCACCAGATGGGCTTGAGCTCCGACTTGTAGTCGTTGGGCTTCCTGGTGCTCACGCGGTCACCTCCTGGGCGACGAGGTCGAAGATGGCCTCTGCGGTGAAGGGTAGTCCGTCGCACTTGGCGACGCTCTCGAGTTCGATTCCGGTCTCGGCGCGGATGAGGCGCGCGAGCTGCCCGGTGTAGTTGACCTCCGGGACGATGACGCGCGCGGCGCGGGCCACGAAGGCCTCGAGCCGGTCGGCGGGGAACGGGCCGAGCACACGCGGGTAGAAGGCACCCACCGAGAGCCCCTGCTCCACCAGACGATCCACGGCCTCGCGCACCGGGCCGAACGTGGAGCCGAAGCCGATGAACGCGACGTCCTCGGGCTGGTCCTCACCATGAGTGGCGACACGCGAGGTCCCACGGATGGGCTCGAGCTTGCCGAGGCGCTTGTCCTGCATGCCGGTGTGGATCTCGGGCGTATAGCCCGGGTGCCCGTACTCGTTGTGCTCGATGCCGGTGGCCACGTACATCCCGTTGGGCTCGCCGGGGATGCCCATGGGCGAGATCGAATCGGGCGTGTACTCGTAGCGCTTGTAGTCCTCCCGGGCGATCCCGGCCGAGGTCTTGCGCTGCACGAGTTCGACCGCGTCGGTGTCGGGGCGGTGGATGACCTCGAGGCGCGTGGCCAGCCCCTGGTCGGTGAGGAGGAGCACCGGCACCTGGTACTGCTCGGCGTAGTTGAACGCCTCGACGGTGGCGTAGAAGCAGTCCTCGACCGACACCGGCGCGATCACGACGCGCGGCGCCTCGCCGTGGCTGCCGTACAGCGCCTGGTTGAGGTCGCTCTGCTCGGTCTTGGTGGGGAGGCCGGTGGACGGCCCGCCGCGCTGGGCGTCGACGATGACCACCGGGATCTCCGCCGTGCCGGCGTAGCCGATGAGCTCACCCATGAGTGACAGTCCGGGGCCGGAGGTGGCGGTCATGGCCTTGGCGCCCGCGTACGAGGCGCCGATCACGGAGGCGAGCGAGGCGATCTCGTCCTCGCACTGGATGGTGAGGCCACCGGTCTGGGGCAGGCGCACCGACAGCCACTCGAGGATGTCCGATGCCGGAGTGATGGGGTAGCCCGCGAAGTAGTTGACGCCCGCCGCCACCGCACCAACGGCGATGGCCTGATTGCCCGAGATGAGCATCCGGTCGTCCTCGACCTCAACGGGCGGCACCAGCGGATACCGGCCCTTGAGGTCCGCGGCCTCGTCGGCGCCGGCGTGCAGGGCGGCGATGTTGGCGTCGGCGACGCCCTCCTTGTGGGCGTAGCGCCGCAGCACCAGCTCCTCGATGGGCGTGGTGTCGAAGCTGATCACACCGGTCACCGCACCCACGGCCACCATGTTCTTGGCGCGCAGCGAGCCACCGATCTCCTTGGCCAGTTCCTCCATGCGCACCGGGCGGGCCCGGTCGAGGTACTCATCCGGGATCGTCACCTCGGTGACGTCGTAGAGGATCGAACCCTCGGCGCCGAGGGAGTCCCAGTTCAGGTCCCAGGCCTCCTGGTTGAAGCACACGAGGAGGTCCACATCCTTGCCGTGGCTCCAGATCGGCTCGTCGCTCAGGCGGAACTGGTACATGCACGGCCCGCCCTTGATCTCGGCGGGGAAGGTGCGGAACGTCTGGGTGTAGTACCCGCCGCGCGCGGCGGCCTGGGTGAGGATGTCCCCGGACGAGATGACGCCCTCGCCGGACTCACCGGCGAGGCGTACGACGACGGAGTGTCGTGCAGACAACGTGCCTCCAAGCGGATGGGATGCCCGGGACACGTGTGACCCGGACGGCGGATCGGAACGCCCCGGACGTGCGGGGCACCCAGGACGCACCGGTCCAATTGCCGCGGGAATGCTAGCCACGCTGCCACCCCCGGGGCAATACACCCGCCGGGGTACGTGACGAACGCCCCCCAACCCCGGGGTCAGGCCCCGAACACCAAGGGAGGCCACCGCCGGGGTCTCCCCGCCCCGGGGCCGCGGGCGCCGGTCCTCACCCGCGGGGGTACGGGCCTCCCATTACGGCCACAGCGCCCTCGCCGGGGGCACATCCACACCGAGCGCCCTGCCCCGGAGTGCGAGGGCTGCGAGCAGGGCCTCCTTCACCCGGGTGGCCTCGACATGGAGCGGTGAGTTCGGATCGTCCGTCGGCATCCCGCCCGTTGCGAGGTGGGCCGCCGAGGCCCAGGCTCTGGCGGCTGGTGCCGCCCACGGCGAAGTCGGTGGTGGTCACCGATGACGGCGCCATCGCCGCATCGAAGGTCACCGTGAAGGCGAGGCTGGTGGTCCGCTGGGTTCCCGTGGGCCCGGTACGGGTGACGACACCAGGGGCCGTGCGATCGACGGTGAGCGTCGTCGTCGCGCGCGGCGCCGTGGGCCCGGGCGCGCTGAGCGAGTCCATCACGGTGTTGGCGCCCAGCGTCGGGATGACCGTACCCTCGGACCCCGACGTGCCATCGAGCGCCACCGAGTACGACGCTCCTGACCCGCTGAGGCCCGAGACGGTCCATCCCGAGGCCGTTCCGTCCACCGTGACGTCACCCGGGACGAGCCCCGTGACCGATGTATTGAAGACGAGGCTGAAGGTCGCGCTGGTGCCGTTCGTGGCCGTGACGGACGGTGCGAACGTCGTCACGACGGGAACCACGGCGATCGCCTGCGAGACGCCCGCGACCAGACCCACGACGAGCACCAGCAGCACCGCGGCGAGACGGCGAGGGCTGGAGGAGGACCCGGGGTACGGGTGGCGTCGTCGGGTCCAAGTCATCCGGTGTCAAGATTACTGGCCGCGCCGATCGGAATCCGGGTGACCCGAGACCCCGAGGTCCCGTGGGAACCCTCACTGGGGTGGGCACGGTGGACCGCATATCGTGTGCACCTGTGGACCACGACACCCTGACGACGATGTTCGCCGGCCTGCGCGGCCAGGAGCGGCGCGTGCGGCGCCCGCCGCCCGACGGCCGGGGCGGGCTGCTCCTCGCCGAGGGAGCGCGCGTGGTGCAGCGGTGCCTCGGGGCCGGGCACCACCTGAGGGCCCTGCTCGTCAGCACCGCGTACGCGGGGCCCCTCCCCTCCCCCGCCGTACCCACCCTGCATCTGGACCCCGATGCGATCCAGCGGCTCACCGGCTTCGGTGCGATGAGGGAGATGCTGGGCGCCTTCGACCGGCCACCCGACCCGACCGCCGCCGAGGTGCTGGCCGCCGCCGCCCGGGTGCTGGTACTCGAAGGTGTGGCCAACCCCTCCAATGTCGGCACCATCATCCGCAGCGCAACGGCACTGGGCGTGGACGCCACGCTCCTCGGGCCGGGGTCGGCGGATCCGTTCGGGCGGCGCGCACTCCGGACCTCCATGGGCGCCGCTCTCGCGCACCCCTGGGCCATCACCGATGACCCTCTCGCCGACTGCCGGGGCCACGGCTTCACGATCCTGGCGCTCACCCCGGCCGCCGATGCCGTGCCGCTGCCGGAGGCCCTTACCGCGATGCCCGGTGGGCGCATCGCGCTGATGCTCGGCGCCGAGGGGCCCGGCCTCTCCCCGGCCGTGCTCGACGCGGCCGATGCCCGTGTGACCATCCCGATGGCCGCGGGAGTGGACTCGCTCAACGTCGCCGCGGCGGCGGCCGTGGCGTGCTGGCTGCTGTCCGGCCCGGGCGACCGGCCCGGCCGGTAGAGAGGCGACCACCGGAGTCGAACCGGTTCATGGCGGTTGTGCAGACCGCTGCGTTCCCACTTCGCCAGGTCGCCGGGCGGGACGCGCAGGGTAGGGCACAGGCGCGCCGGCCGCCAGCGCGGGCCGCTGCGGTGGCCCACCGGTGGCCGATCCGCGTGCCCCGCGCGCCGTGCGACGGGTCCCCACGACCGCCGATGCCACGATGGCGATCGTCCCGGGCACGCGGCCGGAAACGGCGAGGCCCCGCGTGAGCGGGGCCTCGGTGAGGAGCGGATGAAGGGACTCGAACCCTCGACCTTCTGCATGGCAAGCAGACGCTCTAGCCAACTGAGCTACATCCGCGCAGCGGCGGGGAGCCTAGCAGGCCTCCCGCCACGGGTCGGTGTCCACCGAGGTGAACCCGACCGGCACGCCTGACGCTTCGAGGGCGGCCGCGAGGCGCGGTGTCCACGCCCTCATCAGGTGCTGCTCGACCGCCCCGTGGGGCACATTGACGAGTGCCATCCCCTCCGCCGCGTCGGCGTCGTGGTAGGTGAGGTCACCGGTGACATACGCCTCGGCGCCCGCGGCACGCGCCTGCGCCACCAGCGATCCGCCCGACCCGGTGCACACCGCGATGCGCGACACCCGGCGCCCGGAATCGCCGGCCATCCCAAGGTTGGCGCGGCGCGGGCAGAAGGTCTCGACGGCCCGGCGGGCCAGATGGGAGAGCGGCACCGGGTCGATGGAGCCGATCCGGCCGAGGCCGAGCGCCGGGTCGGCGGCGGCGGGCAGAATCGGCACGGCGTCGTGCATGCCCAGGGCCTGCGCCATCAGGTCGTTCAGCCCGCCCGCCGCCGAATCGAGGTTGGTGTGGGCCGCCACGACGGCCACCCGATCCGCTGCGGCCCTCAGCACCAGCGCGCCGGCCGTGCGGGCCGCGCTGACCGCGGAGAGGGCCGGGAAGATCGGGGGGTGGTGCACCAGCACCAGATCCGCACCCTGCGTGCGCGCCTCGTCCAGCACCGCGGCGCGCAGGTCGAGGGCCACGAGCACGCGCGTGACCTCACGACCGCGGCGACCGGCCGTCAGGCCGACGTTGTCCCATCCCTCCGTGAGCCGGGCGGGGGCCAGCGGCTCCAGCAGCGCCAGGAACTCCCCGACGGTCACCGCCGCGCCGTCGGGGAGAAGAACCGGAGCATCATCAGGGCATCGACCGCGGCGACGATTCCGAGAACGGTCAGGACGATGAGGGCACCGGGGGTGATCCCGGCCTGCTGGTCGAGGATGAGGCCGACCACCAGCGCACCGAGGAACCACACGAGGGCGCGCCCGATGCGTCCGATGTAGATGTGGCCCAGACCGGGGATGATGAGGCTGAGGATGATGGCGATGGCCACCGAGCGGCCACCGGGCCTGCGGACGGGACGCCGTGCGGGTCCGGGACTCACGCGGTGTACACGAGCCCCTCGCGTGCCCACTCCACGGGGCCGCCGAAGGCGGCGGCGGCGATCTCCACCGAGGCATCACGATCGGCATCGGGTTGCCCGTGGACCAGCAGCAGGCGCCCGGCGCCCGCCGCACGCGCCATCTCCCCCGCGGCCCGGGCGTTCAGGTGCATGGCCCCCTCGGGGATATCGGATGCACCGAACGTGCACTCCAGCACCAGGATGTCGGTTCCGCGGGCCAGGGCCGGGAGCGCCTCGTTCGGGCGGCAATCGGCGCCGTAGGTGATGGACCTGCCGCCGTGCCCGACCCGCAGGGCATGGGTCGGCGGGAGGTGGGGTACCTCGGCATGACGGATGCTGAGGTCGCCGATGCCGAGCTCCCCACCGCCACCCGGCAGGTCGTGCATCGTGATGCCCGCCCATGTCTCGCCGCCGGCGATCCCCGCGAGGCGGTCCCCAAGGCCGGGGGGTGCGTGTACCCGCAACGGGTGGCCGAGCCCGGGCCCATGCGCCATGTACACCCGGGCCGCGAGCAGGTCGGAGAGATGGTCGGGGTGCAGGTGGCTGATGACCACGCCGCCGAGGTCAATGGGATCCACCAGCCCGAGGAGGCGGTTGAAGGTGCCCGACCCGAGGTCGAGCGCCACGGCCGTACCGCCCGCGCGCACCAGATAGCCGCTCTGCGCCTGGTCGGGGTGCCCATAGGCTGCGCCGGTTCCGAGCGGGATGAGCTCCAGGGTCGCGGACACGGCCGGGATGGTATACCTGCTGCATGAGACGGTCCCTCATCCTCCTCCTCGCCCTCGCGACCCTGCCGTTCGTGGCCATTGGCTGCGGTGGCGGCACGGATGCCACGCAGGGGATGACCGCCGAGCAGGTGCTCACCGAGAGCGCGAAGCGCACCGAGGCGCTCACCTCGTACCGGTTCGCGATTGACGTGAAGGCGAAGGCCGAGCTCGATGCCGCGGGCGCACTGGGCGACATCCTGAGTGGTCCACTGGACATCACGGGCGAGGGTGCCGCCAAGGATCCGGGCGACTTCACGTTCGACGTGACCGTCACGCTCGGACCCGGACCGATCCAGGCCAACATCACGAAGGTCGGCGGCGCGCTCTACGCCTCGCTGCTCGGGCAGGCCATCAAGCTCGACGTGGACGCCGCCGTGGTGAAGGCACTCGACGCCACGAAGCTCGCGCCCGCGCTCGCCGGGTGGATCAAGGACCCCGTGCTCGTCGGCACCGAGGAGGTGGACGGCGTGCCCGTCGTGCACATCCGCGGCACGGTTGACGAGAAGGCCCTGGCCGATGACGCCGGCGCGCTGCTCACCGGCATCGACGCCGGCGGTGCGGTCACTGCCGCGGCGGCCGGCGGTGACCAGCTCGAGGTCGCCACGGTGGACATCTGGGTCGGCCAGGAGGACCTCCTGCTCCACCGCGTGCACGCCGGGCTCGTGTCGAAGGATGCGCTGGCCGCGGTGCCCGGGTTGAAGAGCATCGACCTCGATCTCACCGCGACGCTGTCCGGCTTCGACGCCCCGGTGGACATCACGGCGCCTGCCGGCGCCCGCACCGTGGATCTCGCCTCCATCACCGGCCTGCTCGGCGGCTAGCCCGTGCGGTTCGGGGCCTTCCTCGCGCCCTTCCACGACCCCCGCGAGAACCCCACGGCCGCGCTGGAGCGCGATCTCGACCTGATCGTGGCGCTTGACCGCCTCGGCTACGACGAGGCGTGGGTGGGCGAGCACCACTCGACGGGATGGGAGTACATCGCGTCGCCCGAGATCTTCCTGGCGGTGGCCGCGGAACGCACCCGTCACATCCGCCTGGGAACCGGGGCGGTCAGCCTGACCTACCACCATCCGTTCATGGTGGCCGACCGGATCGTGCTGCTCGACCACCTCACGCGCGGGCGCATCAACTTCGGGGTCGGCCCCGGGGGGCATCTCTCGGACGCCGCCATGCTGGGCATCCCCGGCGGTGAGATCCGCGACCGCATGGAGCAGTGCCTCGAGGTGATCCTCCACCTGCTCACCAGCACCGAGCCGCTCACGGCATCCGGGCCCGGGTGGGACCTGCATGACGCCGTGCTGCAACTGAGGCCCTACCAGCGCCCCCACCCCCCGCTGGCCGTTCCCAGCCTCGAGTCGCCATTCGGCATGGCCCTCGCCGGCCGCGTGGGCGCGGCCCCGCTGTCCTTGTTCTTCGGCTCTGCCGATCTGGCGGCGCAGTGGGCCATCACGGAGGAGGCTGCGGACCGGGCGGGGCGCACGGCATCGCGCGCGGACTGGCGCGTGGTGGTACCGGTGCACCTGGCCGAGTCGCGTGAGCAGGCGATCGAGGAGGTCCGGACCGGCGGCGGCGAGTGGATGTTCGAGTACGTGCAGGCCCTCACCGGCCGCCCCGCCCCGGTTGCCGGCCCGGCGCACCTGGCGGTTGACCAGATGGTGGAGTCCGGCTCGTGGGTGATCGGGACCCCGGATGACCTCATCGCGTTCATCCGGGGCCTGCAGGAGCGCACGGGCGGCTTCGGCACGTTCCTCACCTGGGGCCACGAGTGGGCCGGACCCGCCGCCACCCTGCGCTCGTACGACCTGCTCGCACGCTTCGTGATGCCGGAGTTCCAGGGCGCGCTCGAGGGGTTGCGGGCCTCGGGCGACGTGGCGCGCCGCACGGCAACGGGGCTGCACGAGCAGCGCGTCGCCGGCGTGGAGGCCGCCCGCGCGACGCACGCCCGCAGGCGCGAGGAGCGCTAGGAGCCCCGGCCCGGCCTATGGACCACCGTCCCCTGCTGGTGCTGCGCCACGTCCCGTGGGAGGGACCCCACCGGATCCTCGAACCCTTCGCCGGCACGCCCGTCCGGGTCGTGGACGCCCTCGGACCCGGCGCGGCGCTGCCCCCGGCCACGTCCGTGCGGGGCGCCGTCATCATGGGCGGGCCGATGAGCGTCAACGACTCGGATGCCCACCCGGGCCTCGCCGTTGAGGTCGCGTGGATCCGCAGCGCGCTGGCCGCGGGGCTGCCGTTGCTCGGTATCTGCCTCGGTGCGCAACTCATCGCGCGCGCGGCCGGGTCGGCGGTGGGACCCGGCCCGCGGCCCGAGATCGGCTGGCTGCCCGTGGACATCGCAGACCCTGCCGACCCGGTGCTGGGGCCGCTGGCCCCCGTGACCGTGGCCCTCCACTGGCACGGCGAGCGATTCGACCTGCCCGAGGGGGCCACGGGGCTCGCCCGGTCGGCGCTCACCACGGTTCAGGCCTTCCGGGTCGGCAACGCCCGGGGCGTGCTGTTCCACCCCGAAGCGGACGCCGACCTCGTGGAGGCCTGGCTCGCGGAGCCCTCCATGCGCACCGAGGCCGAGAGTGCCCTGGGGGCCGATGCGGCGAGGGCACTCCGCGAGGGCGCCCGGCGCCACGCGCGGGCCCTCGTGGCGCGGAGCACGGCGGGCTTCGCCGCGTTCGCGGCGCTCACCCGGTAGCCGCAGGCCCGGTCAGGCCAGGGCGTCCACCACCCGGACGTTGCGGACGTCGTACTCGTCCTCACCCCACGGGGCGGTCAGGAACGCCTGGGTGATCTCGATGGCGATGGCCGGCGAGGTCACCCGCATGGACATCACCAGCACGTTGGCGTGGTTGTACCTGCGGGCCAGGCGGGCGGTCTCGGCATCGCCGCAGAGTGCCGCGCGGACGCCCCGCACCTTGTTGGCCGCGATGCAGGCACCGGTTCCGCTCCAGCAGAAGAGGACCGCAGCGTCGGCATCCCCGGCGGTGACCGCCCGGGCGGTGGCCGCGCTCGCCTCGGCCCACTCCGTCTCATCGCCGGCCACGAGCGGGCCGATGAGCCGCAACGCATGCCCCTCGGACTGCAGCCACCCGATGACCGCGTCGGTGACGGGCTGGCGCATGTCCGATCCCACGGCGATCCGCATGGCGCCAATGTACCGGCGCGGGGGCGCTACCGTGCCGCCCATGATCGTTCGGGGAGGCACATTCGGGCCCGTGGCCACCAACACGTACGTGGTGGCCGACCGGGAGGGCGGCAGCGCCCTCATCGTCGATCCGGCGGCGGGCAGCAGCCGCTGGGTGGCCGAGACGATCACGGCGTTGGGCGTGGACCCGGTGGCGGTGCTCGACACGCATGGGCACTGGGACCATGTGGTGGAGAACCACGTGTGGGACGCCCAGGGGATCCCGGTGTGGGTGGGCCGCGGGGACGAGGGGTGGCTGGCCGCGCCCGCGCCGTTCAACCCGGCGCTCTTCGGACACCCTCCCCCCACCCCCGGAGTGACCCCGGCGGCCATCCTCGAGGACGGCGACACGATCACATGCGGGGATCTCACCTTCCGGATGATCGCGACGCCGGGCCACTCACCGGGGCTGCAGGTGGCGTACAACGCCGAGAGCGGTCAGGCGCTGGTGGGTGACCTCATCTTCGCGATGGGCGTCGGCCGCACCGACTTCCCGGGCAGCGACCACGGCGACATGGTTCGGTCGCTCACGCGCATCTTCGACGAGCTGCCCGGCGACACCATCATCTACCCCGGTCACGACCGGTGGGGAGTGACGCTGGCACAGGCGGAGCCGTACGCACGCATGTTCATGTAGGCGCCCCGACCGGGGTGGAACCGCTCCGAACCCGTGCCACGACGTATCCGGTCACCAGCAACCGAGGAGCGGCGCCGGGATGGATCAACGAGGTGAGGCGACCCGCAGAACCGGAGGGGCGCCGGCAGAGGAGCGGCGCCGGGATGGATCAACGAGGTGAGGCGACCCGCAGAACCGGAGGGGCGCGGGCAGAGGAGCGGCGCCGGGATGGATCAAGGAAGCGATGCGACCCGCCGCACAGGGCCGGCGCCGAGATGGATGAACGAAGCGACGTGAGCAGACGCAGACGGGCGACGCCCGTGCGGATCAACGGAGGAACGTGAGCAGCGAACTGACCAGAGAAGCCGTCCTCGCCGCCCTCGACCAGGTCCTGGATCCCGAGCTGCACCGCAGCATCGTCGCCCTGGGCATGGTGGGGTCGGTGGACGTCGAGGGCGGGCGCGTGGCGATCACCATCAAGTTGACGATCGCCGGGTGCCCGCTCAAGGCGGAGATCCAGCGGCGTGTGAGCCAGGCGGTGGCCGCACTGCCCGGCGTGGAGGGCGTGCAGGTGGGCCTGGACACGATGACCGACGAGGAGCGCGCGGGCGTGCGCGAGTCGATCATCGGCGGGCCGCGGAAGGACAGCCCGTTCACCGCCGGGTCCCGCACCCGGGTGCTCCTCGTGGCATCCGGCAAGGGTGGGGTGGGCAAGTCGAGCATCACGTGCAACCTTGCGGTGGCACTGGCCGCGGAGGGCCACCGCGTCGGGCTTCTGGACGCCGATGTGTACGGGTACTCGATCCCGAGGATGATGGGCGCGGCACAACAGCCGGTGATGCTCGATGACCTCATCATCCCCGTGGAGAGCCATGGGGTGCGGCTGATGTCAATCGGCTTCATGACGGCCGACGACAATCCGGTGATCTGGCGCGGACCGATGCTGCACAAGGCGCTCACGTCGTTCGTGACCGAGGTCTTCTGGGATGAGCCCGACGTGCTGCTGGTGGACCTTCCCCCCGGTACCGGGGACGTCTCCCTCTCGCTGGCCCAGCTGCTGCCGTCCGCGAACGTTCTGGTGGTCACCACGCCGCAGCTCACCGCGCAGCGCGTGGCGCGCCGGGCCGCGGCAATGGCCGACCGCGTGGACCTGCCGGTGATCGGGGTGGTCGAGAACATGTCGTGGTTCGTCGCCCCCGACACCGGTGCGCGGTACGAGGTGTTCGCAGGGGGCGGGGGCGCCGCCCTTGCCGCCGACCTCGGGGTGCCGCTGCTCGGGCAGGTGCCGCTGGAGTCGGACGTGGCACGGGCCGGTGACGACGGGGTGCCCGTGGTGGCCGCCCGGCCCGACAGCCCGGCGGGGCGTGCCCTCGCCGGCATCGCCGGCCGCGTGGCCGAATCCCTCGGGCTGCCGAACCGTTCGGATGTCCGCCTGCCGACCGGCTAGACTCCCCTGCGTCCGGCGGACCCGTCCCCGTCCGCGCAGCGATCATCTGGAGAGCTTCGTTGGCCTACGTCATCACCGAGCCCTGTATCGGCACCAAGGACACGTCGTGTGCCGACGTGTGCCCCGTGGATTGCATCCACCCCGCACCCGGCGAGGAGCACGCAGACACGGCCACGATGCTCTACATCGACCCGGCCGAATGCATTGACTGCGACGCCTGCGTCGAGGCCTGCCCGGTGGACGCCACCCTTGCCGAGGACGACGTGCCCGCCCAGTGGGAGGTCTTCAAGGAGATCAACCGCGTGTACTTCGAGCAGGGCCACGAGGCCGGCGAGGCAATGGTCCAGGAGTTCCTGGCCTCGCGCGGCTGAGCCCGGCGCCGTCACGAGTTCCACGAGGGGCGCCGGCGGGCGCCCCTCGTCGTTGATCCCCCGGACCCCGGGTCAGTTGAGGCGGGCGGCACGGATGTCCTCCAGCACCGTCTCGGCCACCCTCATCGCGAGGGATGGCGGGGTCATGGTGAGGAGCGACCCGAGGAGGGCCTCCGCCTCGTCGGGTCGGCCCAGTTCCACGAGCACCTCGGCCATCCGTACCCGTGGGGCCGGATCCGCGGGGTCGATGAGGGCAAGCAGTTCGCAGCACCACAGGACGTCGTCGGGGCGACTGCGACGCCGGTACGCGCCCTCGAGGTTGAGGAGCATCCGCGTGACCGTGATCTGGGCGGTGGCGGGCGACAGGTGGCCCGGCTCCAGGTCGGTACCCGAGGCATCGTGCACGATGCCCGCGAGCCCATTCATGGTGCGCGTGACCCAGCCGTGGAACGGATCGACGTACCGCACGCCGCCGCCGGAAAGGTCCGCAACGACGTAGTGGCCGGGCATCGCGACACCCACGACCGGCGCCCCGGTACGGCGACCGACCGCGATTGCGAGGGCCGAGAGCGAGATGGGCAGTCCCCGGCGGCGGCGGATCACCTGATCGAGGAATGAGTTGCGCGGGTCGTCGTAGGTCCGGGAATCGCCGGTGAACCCCTCCTCCCGCAGCAGGTCGAAGATGGCCTGCGCATCGGCGGCGCCCGCCATGCCGGCGAGCCGGTCCACCTCGGCGAGCCATCGCCCGGGGTCCACCCCGGGACGCCCCTCGGCCGCGATCAGGAGGTTGGCCTCGGCCAGGTCGGGGTCGCCTGACCGCATCACCTCCGCGAGGCGCGCGCGGTTCTCCATGCTCATGCCCCGCCCCCCAGTACATCCGCCTGGGCCTCGTGCAGACCCATGCGGCAGAGCGAGAGCGCAACCTGACGCACCGCCTCACGACCGGGCCCGGCGCGCAGGACGCGGGCAGCCTCGCCCAGCACGGCACCGGCCGGCATTCCGTCGGCCGCCCGGGCCGCCTGGGCCAGCAGGGCACCCGCGACGTCGTCCCGCCGCACCAATGCTATCTCGGCCTGGGCGGCCAGCGCCACCACCCGCAGGGCGTCGGCGGTGCTCACGGCATCACCGGCCCGATCCAGCGCAGCAGGTTGCCACCGAGAACGCCTGCCAGCGCGGCCGCATCCCAGCCCGCCACGCGGGCGCTCACGCCGACGAGGTGCAGCGCCTGCGCGTGGTCCCCGTAGGGGCGATCCGATCCAAACGCAATGCGCTCGGGCGGCAGCGTGACGAGATCGGGCAGCGACGCAACCGCGGTGTCGAACAGCACGCCCGGATGGCCGGCGGTCGCGGCGGCCAGGGCCCGGTGATCTCCCCGGCCCCCGTGAGCCAGGATCAGCCGGCAGTCGGGCACGGCCTCGATCAGCGCGGCGAACGCCGGACCGAGCGGACGGGCCCCGAAGCCCGCGTGGAAGAGCACGGGCCACCGCAGATCGGTGGCGGCCCGCACCGCCGCGATGCACTCGGGCGACTCGGGGCGGAACCGCTGGGCCACGGGATGCAGCTTGAGGCCCCGGGCCCCGGCCGCGTGCGCCTCCGCGATGACCCGCTCGGCCGCAGCCGATGGATCGGCGCGGCAGAAGGGGACGATGCGGCCGGTGTACGCCGCAGCGGCATCGATGACGCGCCGGTTCGCCTCGCGGAAGTCGCCTCCCGCCCCGGGCTCATCCGCGGGGAACGCCACGGCAGCCGTGATCCCGTTGGCATCGAGGTCGGCGACCAGACCCGCGGCCGGGAGCACGTGGCCGTCACGATCCCGCCCCAGATGCACGTGGGTGTCCACGAGCACCGCGCCGTCCGGGACCACCACGGCCCGCCGGGCCCACGCCTCGATCTCGCCGAGCGCCTGCAGGTCCGCCCCGGCCGCCGCAAGTACCGTGGCATCCTGGCCAAGCCGCCGTGCGTTCAATGCGTGCGTGTCTCGAAGGCCTCGAAGGCGGAGCGCAGTGCCCCGGGCATCGGCGTCGGGGTGGCGTCATCCCACGACCGCACTCCCACGATCACCGCACGGGCATCCGCGACCCGCACGGCGCCACCCGCCTCGATTCGCTGGAGACGCACCTCCATGGTGTGGCTCGTGGTCCCGATGCGCACGCACCGGACGAACGCCTCCACATCGTCGTCAAAGCGCAGCGGCGCGTGGTAGTCAACGCCCATCGAGCGCACCACGAACATGTGATCCGCCTCGCCCATCAACGGCACGCCCACGGCACGCCGGTAGGCCACGACGGCCCGCTCGAGGTACCGACCGTAACTCCCGAAGTAGACGATCCCCCCCGCGTCGGTGTCGGCGAAGTCCACGCGCATGCGCGTGCTGAACCCGAACGGCGGGTGCCCATGACCCCTAGCCGACAACACGGCTCTCCCCCCCATCCACAATCACCGACGCGCCGGTGATGAACGCCGCGCGCTCCGACGCGAGGAATGCAATCAGGTCGCCCACCTCGCCGGGATCTCCCACCCGCCCCGTGGGGTTCCGCGCACCCCGGGCGGCGATGGCCGCATCGAGGTCGGGCTCCGCACCGAGCAACTCGCGCATGCGGTCGGTGAGGATCGGGCCCGGAAGCACGTTGTTCACGGTCACGCCATCGCCCGCCACCTCGCGTGCCAGCGTGCGCACCGCGCCGGCCACGCCGGCCCGCGTGGCGTTGGACAGCGCGAGGCCGTCGATCACCTCGCGCACCGATGTACTGGTGATGGCCACGATGCGCCCCCACCCCCGCGCCCGCATGCCCGGGACGACGGCGCGCATCAGGCGCACCGTGCCCAGCAGGTTCTGCTGCACGGCGAGGTCCCACCCTTCGTCGTCGGTGTCCACGAAGCGCCCGGGCGGGGGGCCACCGGCGTTGGCGACCACGATGTCCAGCGGCCCCAGCAGGTCCTCGGCGCGGGCCACCGCCGCGGCGGGCCCCCGCGGATCGGCCATGTCCATCACGATGCCCTCGGCGCGCACACCGGCGTCGCGCAGCGCCGTGACCGCCGCATCCACGCCGTCGGCGCCGCGGGCCCCCACCACCACCTGGGCGCCCTCCCGGCCGAGGGCCTCCGCCGCGGCGCGACCCATCCCCCGGCTGCCGCCCGTGACGAGGGCGGTACGCCCCGCGATGCCGAGATCCATCACACCCCCTGGGCCCCAGGGCGGTGGTGTCGCCGCCCGGTCCGTCACCATACGCGCATGAGCGGCCTCCAGATCCTTGCGCAGGGCGTCGGCCTCATCGGGGTGTCGCTGCTGCTCGCATCCACCATGATGCGCGGGCGCCGGATGCTTCTGGCCCTCGACGCCGCCGGATCCGCGGTGATGGGCGTCCACTGGGCACTGCTGGGAGGCACTGCCGCCATCGCCATCAGCGCACTCGTCGTCGTGATGGACGTCGCAGGCGCCGATCCGCGCGGGGCCCGCGGGCGGTTGGTGATCTGGGCCAGCCTCCCCGCGACGGCCGTGCTGCTCGCCGTCCTGTGGTCGGGTCCGGCCGACATCCTCGCCGCCCTCGGCATGCTGGGCATCGCGGCGTCACGCCTGTCGTTCGGCCAGATCCGCCTCCGGGCCCTCGCGATCGCATCCTGCGTTCCCTGGATCGCCTACGGCGCCGTGCTCCTGTCGATCCCCCAGGTCGTGTTCAGCGTCGCCTACGCCATCGCGATGGTCATCAGCATCCGGCGCATCCGCAGCGGTCACTGGCAGGTGCCCACTCCGACCGCGGATGCGGCTATCCTCCCCGCCGATGGCCCCTAGGAAGAACAAGAAGCCACGCCGCGCCGGCGGGCGGCGCGCCAACTACGCGCCCCTCGCGCACACCGTGGGCACCCGGCGCCTCATGCCTTTCGGCTGGATCATGTGGGTCGGCTGGGTGATGTTTGCCCTGCTCACCGTCGGTATGTTCGTGGAGATCTTCTACGCGGCGGCAGCGGCGGTCACGGACGGCTACTGGGGAGATGTCTTCGGTGCCGTGCTGATGACGGGGCTCTTCGGCTGGATGGTCTGGCTCTTCGGCACCAGCCGCCTCAAGGACCTCTAGGGCCCCGGCCCTAGAGGCGGTCCGACTCCACCACGAGGGCCGCGCAGGCGGCATCGCCCTCGGCCGTGGAACTGGCCCCGGCGAGCGTCGCATCGGGATTGAAGGCCGACAGCACCCCTCGCCAGATCGCGCGATCGAGCCCGCACACCCGCTGGGGATCCACCTTCGCCATCTCCTCGAAGGGGCACGCACGCAGGGTGATGCGGCCATCATCGTTCGCACTGGCGCCGAACCCGAAGCGCGTCAGCACGCCGACGACCCCGGCCACCGCATCGGTGGTGGACGCGTATGAGGGGCTCCGGCCGGCGTCGCGTTCGGCTTCGCCCAGCTCACGGCCGAAGTCGTAGCCGACCCGCTCGAGCACCTGCTGGGGGTCCTCACCCGACCGGTCGCTCATCGCCTTGAGCAGCAGCTCGGCGAGCAGGTCGTAGTGCTTGACCGCGAGCCGTGACTCCTCCTCCACCTCGGTGAGGGCGTAGAGCTTGGCGGGGCGCCCCGCACCGGGACCGCTGCGACCCGTGCGCCGCCGGAACTCGGCCCGCAGGAAGCCCTGCTCCACGAGCTTGTCCAGGTGGAAGCCGGCCAGCCGCCGCGTGATGCCCACCGCCGCCGCCACCTCGTCCTTGCCCATGAGCGTGCCCTCCTCACGCACGGTGAAGAACACCCGCCGCCGCGTCGCGTCGCCGAGGGCGGCGACGAGGCGCTGGATCTCCTGCTCGTCGTCGGGCAGGGCGGCCGGATCGGTTGTCACACAGGCCCTTTCGGGTGGAGGACGGACTACAGGATAGGCCCACTCGCGCGTTCCGCCGAACCCACCATCCGCGGGGGCCGTTCACCGTTGATTGTTGGGGCAATGGGCGTAACCTATAGAGCATCCGGCGGCCACCCCGAAGGAGCGCCCGACATGGCAACCGCAAAGCCTGATCTCGACATCGATACCACGTACAAGTTCGGCTGGCATGACCCGGCGAACTACGTGTTCGAGCCCAAGAAGGGCCTGAACGCGGACGTCGTGCGCGAGATCTCCATGCTCAAAGACGAGCCGGAGTGGATGACCAAGTTCCGGCTGCGCTCGCTCGAGATCTTCGAGAGCCGCGAGATTCCCGACTGGGGTGGCGACCTGTCGGACCTCGACTTCCAGGACATCTACTACTACATCAAGGCGACCGACCGGCAGGGCCGCTCCTGGGACGAGGTGCCGGACGACATCCGCAACACCTTCGACCGCCTGGGCATCCCCGAGGCCGAGCAGAAGTTCCTGGCCGGGGTGTCGGCACAGTACGAGTCCGAGGTCGTCTACCACTCGATCCGTGACGACCTCGCAGAGAAGGGCGTCATCTTCTGCGACACGGACACGGCGCTGCGGGAGCACGAGGAGCTCTTCCGCGAGCACTGGGCCACGGTCATCCCGCCGGGTGACAACACCTTCTCCGCCCTCAACTCGGCGGTCTGGTCGGGTGGATCGTTCATCTGGGTTCCCGAGGGCGTCCAGGTGGAGATCCCGCT
>SXGT01315632.1_pt1 | contig 35543 bp, 21 predicted proteins | sample 3176221 | NCBI WGS metagenome assembly SXGT01 (sample SAMN11356862, study PRJNA531348) | freshwater metagenome | isolation source: freshwater sample F1-120 | place: China: Fuxian Lake, Yuxi | collected 2017-12-25 | reverse complement strand
CACATCATGTCCACCGCAGGGGCCACGGTCCTGGGACTGGGGTACGCCCTGCTCATCTCCTATTTCATTTGGTCCCTCTTCAAAGGGCCAAAGGCGCCGAGCAACCCCTGGACCGCCAAGGGCCTCGAGTGGATGATCCCCTCCCCGCCGGTAGTTACCAATTTCGACCGCACCCCGGTGGTGACTTGGGAAGCCTACCCGTACGAGCAGCCCGACGAAAACCTGGCTGACCAGCAACACGCCAACACCAAGAAGCAGGAGGAGCACCTTGTCTGACACCCACCATGGGACTCTGCATCACCAGTTCGATACCGTTGAGCAGCAGTACGCTGCTGCCAACATGGGGATGTGGGCCTTTATCATCCAGGAAATCCTGTTTTTCGGCGGCATGTTCGGCGCCTACACCGTGTACCGCAACCAGTACCACGATGCCTTTGTCGCCGGCAGCCACCACCTCGACATCACGCTGGGCACCTTCAACACCGTGGTGTTGATCGGCAGCAGCCTCACCATGGCGCTGGCCGTTCGCTGCGCGCAACAGGGCCGCAAGGAGGGCACCTTCAACTGGATCATCGGCACCATGATCCTCGGGGCGATCTTCCTCGGCGTCAAGGTCATCGAGTACACCGAGAAGTATCACCATCACCTGATCCCCGGCCCTGGTTTCATGTGGGATGGCCCCGACCCCGGTCCGATGAAGATCTTCTACTCGCTTTACTTCTGCATGACCGGCATGCACGCCTTGCACATGATCATCGGCATCGGCATCATGTTGTGGCTTTTGCCCAAGGTCAAGCGGGGACTGTACACCGCAGAATACAATACCCCTATCGAGAATTTTGGCCTGTACTGGCACTTCGTGGACATCGTTTGGATCTTCCTCTTCCCTCTGCTTTATCTCATCGGCGGGAGGCACCACTGATGTCACAACACCACATCGTCCCGCTCACCGTCTACTTCCGCGTTTTTGCCCTGCTGATGCTGATGACGGTGGCCACCGTGGCAGTGGCCTTTGTGGACTTGGGTTGGGGCAATACCCCGGTGGCCCTGGCCATCGCCCTATTCAAGGCCAGCATCGTTATCCTCTTCTTTATGCACGTGCGCTACAACACCCCCTTAATGTGGCTGTACGCGGCAGCTGGCTTCTTCTGGCTGCTCATCTTGCTCGTGCTGACCATGCAGGACTATTATACCCGCGCTTGGGAAACGGCCCCGGTGGAGTTCCTCAAAAACAACCCGGCGCCTTTCTAAAAAAAAATCGGGCCCGCAGCCCAGGCCGCAGACCCAACACCTGCCCCCGGCCCTTTGGCCGGGGGTGCTTTTTTTAGTGGCCGGTGTGGCCAGTGTGCCTGCTGTGGGCCGCGGGGGGCTGGTGTCCAGGATGCCCGCCCTCCCCATCCACCAATCCCCGCCAGAGCAGCGCGGCCCCCATCACCAGCACCGCCACCGCCGCCAGCCTTTCGCTCCAGCGGGGCAGGTGAAACCGGCCCAGGAACAGGCCCGCCCCCAGGAGCGCCGGCACAGTGCCTGTCCCGAAGGCGAGCATGACCAAGGCCCCCTCCAGCGGGGAGGCCGTGGCCGCCGCCCGGGCGAGCAAGGCGTAGGAGAGCCCGCAGGGCAGGAGGCCATTGGCCAAGCCCAGAGCAAAGGTGCCCAGCGGGCCGCCCACCCCGATCAGGCCCCGGAAAAGCCGGCGGTAGGCCTGCCAGAGGTGATTGCCGCCCTCCCCCTCGAGCCTGAAACGCAAAGGCAGCCAGCCGAGGTTGAGCAGGCCCAGGCCCAGCATTGCTACTCCCCCGGCCAAGGCCAGCGCCCTGCCCAGCGGGACCAGGCCCTCAGCCAGCTGGCCCATCATGCCCAGGGAAAGGCCGAGGAAAACCCACATGCCCACCCGCCCCAGATGGTAGGCCAGGTGGCCGCTCAGGCGGGCCGTGGCCGGTAGGTGGGCGGCGTACGCCCAGACGATGGGCCCACACATGGCCAAACAGTGGCCGCTGCCCAGCAGTCCGGTGCCGGCGATCAAGAGGTATTCGGCCATCTTCAGCCCTTCCGCAGACGGCGGGAGTTGCCGATGACAAAGAGGCTGCTCAGCACCATGGCCAGGGCTGCCACCAGGGGGTTCAGCCGGCCGCTGACCGCCAACCCGACCGCCAGCAGGTTATAGAAAAAGGCCCAGAAGAGGTTGCCCCAGACCACCCGCCGCACCCGGCGCGCGTACGCCAGCAGCCAGGGGATGCGGTCCAGCTCGCAGCCGAGGATATTCACCGCCGCCGCCTCGCGGGTGAGATCGGCGCCAGTGCCCACGGCAATGCCCACGTCGGCCGCCGCCAGGGCAGGGGCGTCGTTGATGCCGTCCCCCACCATGGCCACCACCCCGCGCCGGCGGGCCTGGCTCACCGCCTCCACCTTGTCCTCGGGCAGCAGCCCGGTGCGGAAAAGAACCCCGGGAAACAGCGCCTGCAGGTTTTGGGGCAGGGCCTTGCTGTCGCCGGTAAGCACCTGCACCGCCGCCCCCTGAGCGCGCAGGGCCTGGACCACAGCGGCCGCCTCTGGCCGCAACTGCTCGCGAAAGAAAAGGGCTGCCCGCACCCGGCCCTCCCACGCGGCCAGCGCCATGACCTCCCCCTCGGCCTGGTGATGGTCCCATTCCTCCACCGCCGCCATACCAGCCCTTTGCATGAGCCGGCGATTGCCCACCCATAGTACCCGGCCCCCGACCTGCCCCTCGACCCCCAGACCGGGGTGTAACCTGAACCCCTCGAGGGGCAGGTCGGCAGGCACCACCGCCCGCCGCAGTCCAGACCCTATAGGGTGCGGGCTCTGCGAGGCCAGCCGGCAGATCCACCCCAGTTCCTCCTCCCCTGCTCCAACCGACCGCAGATACTGGAGCTGTCCGGTGCTCAGGGTGCCGGTCTTGTCGAAGCAGACCTGGCCCACCCGGGCGAGCAGCTCCATCGCCTCGCCGCTGCGCACCAGCACACCGCGCCGCGCCGCCCGGCCCAGGCCCACCCACATGGCCATCGGGGTGGCGATGCCCAGGGCGCAGGGGCAGGAGATCACCAGCACCGACAGCGAAACCAGTAGGCCCTGCTCGAATCCTTGCTCAGCGCTCCAGTAGGCCAGCACCCCCAGGGCCAGCGCGATCACCGCCGGCACAAAGGCGGCAGCGATCCGGTCGGCCAGGAGTTGCACCGGCGCCCGGGCCTGCTGGGCCTCGGCCAGCAGGCGGGCGATGCGGGCCGCGGCACTCTGGTCCGGTGGGCGCTCCACCCGCACCACAAACACACCGTCCAGGCTGAAGCTGCCCGAACTGCAGCGGCTGCCGGGTTCCTTGTACACCGGTCCAGCCTCACCGGTGAGGCTCGATTCGTCGGCCCCGCCCTCCCCCTCCTCCACCACCCCGTCGGCGGGAAAGGCCTGGCCGGGCAACACCCGCACCCGGTCCTGGGGTTTCAATTCTGCCGTGGGCAGCTCCAGTTCCTGGCCCTGGCGGATCGCGGTCACCCGGTCGGGCAACTGTGCCAGGAGGGATTCCAGCGCCCGCCCCGCCTTCAGTTTGGCGGTGGCTTCCCAGTAGCGGCCCAGGGTCACCAGCACCAGCAACATCGCCGCTGTGTCGAAATAGAAATGCGCCCCGCCCAGGAGCGCGTGGTGCACCGACAATCCGTAGGCGGCAAAGGTGCCCAGGGCGATGAGTGCATCGACCTCAAAAACACCGCGCCGAAACTGGCGGGCCGACTGCCAGAGGATGGGCAGGCCGAGGAGGAGCAACACGGGCAGGGCAAAAACCATGGACAGGGTGCCCAGCAGCGCGAGGAAACCGCGCTCTGCATCCGCCGCCGGGTAGACCAAGGGGAAATAGGTGGGCAGGTTGAACACCATGACGTTCATGGCGAAAAAAATCCCCAGACCCAAGCGGATCTGGATGGTCTGTGCCTTGCCCTCCTCCCCTTGCTGGCTGGTGAGCTGCAGCACGAGGTAACACCCGTAACAACAGAAGCCCGCCTCCTGCTGTTGGTGGCGGGCTCTGAATACACGTCTGGCCAGGGGCAGGCCGCACTGGGCGCAACACTCCATCGACAACTGTCCCCGGGGCTGGTCAGCCTAGCGTTTGATCAGGTTGACCACCAGGTAGGCGATGCCGAAGACGAAGAACGAAACCCACAAGAGCGCAATCCACCACGGGACCGGGTTGGCCTCGTAGGTGTGGAAGGTGCGCTCCTCCGGTTCGCGGTCGGACATAGTGGCCTCCTCAGGGCTTAGGTTTGAACCCGGTTGCCGAGCCGGTCGGCTTCCTCGTTGAGTTCCATCATGCGGTACTTGGGGGCTTCGAGATCGCGGAAGTGTCCCCGGCACAGGGCCCAGAGGGTGACGAAGAGGATGGAGCACACCCCGAGCAGGTAGGTGGCGATGGAGATGGCCCCAAAACCGGTCAACTCCTCCTTGACGATGGTGGCGACAAACTGGGTGAGGCGGTAGGTGCTGCCCACCCCGGCGACCGTCACCACGGTGGCGTAGAGCAGCAGCTTGCCTTTGCCGACCTGGCTCACGGCACACCTCCGGGATTGGCGGGTATGGAGCTGACGTTGTAGATGGTCTCGGTCTCCTCGCGCGGCACCCAGCTGCCCAGCCACTGCATGTAGCTGATCATCGCCAGGCCCTTCTCATTGGGGCGTTGCTGCGCGTCGAAGAACCACGGGTAGTTCGGCATCACCGAGTAGGGCGCCACCGATTGGGGACTGTAGAAATGGGCGGCGTGCCAGTCGTTGGAGCGTTTGCCGCCGATGCGGATCAGGTCCGGCCCCACCCGCCGGGTGCCGAAGAGGTGGGGCAGGTTCATTTCGTTGGTGTATTCATCGGCGGTGGACACCGGACCAAAGCGCAGATTCTCGCGGGAGACCGGGCGCACGAACTGGGAGTGGCAGTGCCAGCAGGCCTCGGCGATGTAGACCTCCTTGCCCAGTTTGAGCGCCCTGGCGAAAGAGTCCGGATTCGGCTGGCCGTAGTAGCGGGCGAATTCGTCGGGATAGTCCTCGGCCAGCTGGTAGAACTCGGGAGGCGGGTGCTGGGCCAGTTCGGCGATGGTCTTCACCGGCATGTCTTTGAGGGTGATCATCGGCAGCGCCCCCTGCAGGAAGAACCCCAGCAGAAAGGTGATTACCCCGGCGATGAGGAAGATCGGGCTGAATCGTTCCATGGCTGCTCCTGCCCCCTTCTAGGCGACTGCCGGCTGGGCGGCGGGTTCCGCGGCGGCGGCCGGTTGCCTGGCCGTCATCCACATGTTGTAGAAGAGCGCCCCTGAGCCGACGGTTATCATCAGCCCAGAGAAGGTCCGCGTCCACCAGAAGGGCATGGAGGCGATCACCGAGTCTGCCCAATGGTGCAGGTCGCGCCACAGGAAACCCTGCATCACCCCCGCAGCCAACAGGTCGATGAACATGATGATCAGCCCCAGGGTGGAGAGCCAGTAATGCCAGGTGAGCAGCCGGGTCGAGTACCAGGGACGCCCCACCACCTTGGGCCACAACTCCACAAAGAGCCCCATGATCCAGAAGCCGAAGACCCCGTACATCACCAGGTGGGCATGGCCCACCACCCAGTCGGTGAAGTGGATGATCTCCTGGAAAGTGAGGGTCACCTGGAAGGCGCACTGCAGGCAAGTGATGGCGTAGCCGACCATGCCGGTGTAGAACCAGCGGATGGGCATGTTGCTGCGCACCGCCTCCATACGCCCGTGTAAGGTGCCGAAGAAGTTGACGATCACCGTGGTCACCACCACCTCGATGGCGATGGTGGCCACCACTGCCGCGTACTGCGCGTACATCGGGATGGGGCTGAGTAAGAAATGGTGTACCCCCTGCATGGGGTAGAAGAAGGCAAGGCCCCAGAAACCGATCAGCGACAGGGCGTGGCTCCAGATGGGCTTGCGCAGCAGGATGGGCACAAAGAAGTACATCAGGCCCCAGCCGATAGGGGTGACGAAGAGCCCGACCAAGTCGTGGATGAACAGCCCGGTGATCGCCGCCCCTGCCGCCCCGGGCACCCAGAACTCGGGAAAGTAGTTGCCCATGAAGTAGACGAGCCCGGTCCAGGCGAAGGCGGAGAGGAAGTACCACAAGCTGACATACAAACCGCGCTCCTTGGTGCGCAAGACGGGGGTGGACAGGTTGACCACCAGCAGCACCAGCCCCACCAGCACCAGGGGATCGACGAAAATAGGGGTCTCGCCTCACTCGATGGCCTGGCCGTAACCCAGCAGGAGCCCCAGGACCGTGGCAGCGCAGATGGCCTGCCAGGCCCAGAAAATCAGCCAACCCAGCAGGTCGTGCAGGATGGGCTGGCGGGTGAGCCGCGGGATGGCCCAGAGCATGCCGGCGATCAGCGCGTTGGCGATGAAACCGTAGGCCGCCATGTTGGTGTGGACCATCCGCACCCGCCCCGGCGACAGGAGTTCGATACCCGGGAAGGGATAGGTGCCCGTCAGCTGCAGGGCGAAGAGCAGGCCGGCGACAATCAGCACGCAGAAGAAAACCGCGCTGGCCGTCAGGTGGGCTCGAACCAGGCCGATGTTGACCAGCGGCCTGCCGCTTTCTGCCATGTCTGCTCCTCCTTATCGCCGCAATGAGCGGGTGTACGAGATCAGGTGCCAGGCGTCGCCTTCCCGGATATATTCCCCGTCCGGCTCGGCGAAGATATCGCCGTAGGAAGGCATGGCCGTGCCGTTGACCCCGGTCATGAAGGTTCGGTACATGTCCCTGCCCGAGGGGCCGCTCTTGAGCCGGCCCTGGGTGAAGTCAAAGGGTTTCTGCGCGTTCCCCCAGACATCCGGATCGAGAGTGGCTGCCGAGGGACCATCGCCCCTGCCGGTGTCGCCGTGGCATTTGGCACATTGAAGGTTCTCGTAGACTTCGGCGCCCCGGGCCACCGATTCGGGTGTATCGAGCCATTCGGGTGGTTCGGGCACAAAAATCGGGGCCTCGGGCCTCTCCTGCTGCCAGCGCGGAGAGAAGGTCTTGAGATACTGAACCACCCCGACCCGCTCCTTCTCTGAGAGCAGGGACCACTCGGGCATGGAGGTGCGGTAAAGGCCGCGGGTGATCACCTTGTAGAGGTCCTCGTCTGTGGGCAGGCTGCCGTTGGGGGTCGAGCCGAACTTGTAGATGCCCGAGGTGAAATCGCGCGGTTTGACGATCAGCATGGCCGCCGCCGGCCCTTTGCCGTCGCCCTGCTCGCCGTGGCAGCCGGCGCAGTGCCGCAGATACACGACCTTCCCCTCCGCTTCGAGGCGTTGGCGCTGACTCTCCGGGGCCTGGGCTGCGGACCAGGAAACGGCGCCCAGGACACATACCGCGACCAGTATCTTGAGGGGCCGGCGGCCGGAGCGGGGACGGGTCTCCTCCATCTCGTTCTCCTGTACTAAGGTCGGTGGCGCTCAGTGGTGGGCGGGAGCGGGCTGGTACGGCACGAACTTGCCCAGGGGCTGCAGGAGGCCCAGGGTGAGGCCGTAGACCATGTGGGTGAGCAGGGCCACCCAGAAAGGCATCTCGTTGAGCACGTAGGCCTCCCCGTGGAACAGCGGTTGAGTCCACGAGATGATGCCGTAGAAGGTGACCAGCCACAGCCCCACGCCAAAGAGCGCGGATGAACCAAGGACCTTGCTCAGCGGCCCCTCGGGCAGGTGGCGATTCACCCACACATGGTACACGGCCCCGGCCAGCGCCCCTACCGAAAGGTGGGTCAACAGCACCATCATCAGAAAGGCGAAATCCGTGGTGGTCAGGGCCTCCGGGCCAGTGAAATAGGTGCCCAACACCCGGAGGAACTGCATGGGGCTCTGGGCCATCAGCGCCGAGCCGACAAAATTGAACATAAAACTGGTCAGGCCCCCGATGATGCCCAGGATCATGCCCACCACGATGTAGAAGGTGGTATAGAAATCGCCGGGATGCCATTCGGCCTCCGGGGCAGGCGCCAGCCTCGCCTCCAACTCGGCGATGGCGCGGCGGTGTTGTTCGATCTGCTGGAGGATCTGGTCCCGGGTGCCTTCAGCCATATCAGCTCCTCTGGCATGGCCACCGCGCCAAACGCGGTGTGCAGGTCCTGGCGCAGCGGCAAGGGGAAGCGAAAAAAAACGATACCGGCTAATATCAACTAATAGACCAGGTAACTCGTTGCACGGCAATTTACTATGCCAGAAAACTAAGCCATTTCAGTAAAGGTACGATCGGGCTGGACACACCACATACCGAGCCGGTGCCCCCGCCGCACTCAGGCTGCGGCAGGGGCCGGAGGTACGCGTACAGGGCCTATTTTGCGAGGGTGAAATTGGCGGTGGCGACCGCGTCGCCGACCTGTATCTCCTGGGTTTTGGTGCCCAGGTACTCGTGCCAGACCTCGACCTGGTATTTGCCGGCAGGCAGGTCCTTGATCTCGAAGCTGCCGTCTCCGGCGGTGACGGCGAAGTAGGGATTCGGGCTCACCACCACGTAACCGGCCATCCAGGGATGGGCGTCGCACTTGAGGGGGATGGTTTCCGGTTTGGCGAAATTGGTCCCGGGCAGCACCATCTTTTTGGTGAAGGCCGGCATCGCCTTGTTCACCTCGCGGTTGGCCTTGCCCATCAGATGAACATTGTGCAACACACCGTCGCTGTTGAGCACCTTGAGCCCCTGCCCCACCATCACCCCCACCACCCGGGGCGTGAACATACAGCCGTTCTGATCGATCACCGCAGGCTCTGCCGGGGGCCGCAGCGCCTGGTTGGCCGGCAGTCCGGACTTGATGCTGACAAAGGCGTATTTAACGTTTTTGCCGGCGTCGAGGACCAGCTTTTCTTCCGTGACCGGTTTGGTGTGTTTGGCGGCGCAGGCCGGGTCGTCGGCCATCTTTACGTCCCCGCTGGGAGCAGGACCCGTCAGTTGGGCCTTTACCACGCCCTTGATCGAGCCGGCCTGGGCGATCTGAGCGGTTATGAGCAGCGCGGCGAACAAATAGGACCCTTTCATGTGTACTCCTCCTGGAATGGATAGCGCCTGCCCGGCGGGGCAGAGGCGTCACAGCGAATCGGGTGATTTGGGTCCCAGGGGAGCAATCCCCGTACCATCCCCTGGCAGCAGGGCTGGAGGGCCACATTAACCCAGGGCCGGGAAGGAGATAGATACGGGAAAGCCGCAGCGCATCAGAGGGGAAAATGGGACTCCCCCGTCTCAACTGATCGGGAATGCGGGACATAGTTGTTACAGTGGCGGGGATAGTAGGAGGCGTACCGGCCCGATGGTAAGGGCCCTATATCCCACCCTCGGCAAGGGGGATCACCGGCCGGACGATCACCAGCAGGGCGGTGTGCGGCACCACCAGGTACTTCTGACTGTCGAACTTGATCTCCACCGCGTCGCGCTTGAGAAAGACCGCGGTGTCACCTTTGTGGGCCTGGAGCGGTATGTAGCGGGGCCGCTCCCCTCTCTCCTCGTTCCAGGGCACGTCCTCGTCCTCGGCCTTGGGCGGCAGCGGGATACCCGGACCCACCTCCTCGACCTTGCCGCTCTGCACGTTTTCCTTCTCGATGGCGGTTGGAGGCAGATACAGGCCGACCTCCGTCCGCTCCTCAACCTCGTCGACGCGAATGAGCACCCGGTCGCCGATCACGATCAGTTCCTTGTCACCTCTGAGCATCACCCCTCCTTGTATGCAGCCATAGGGCACTCACAACACACCGGCGCCGCTCTGCTGCAGCAGTTTGGCGACCAGCGCGGTCCAACCCGTCTGATGGCTGGCCCCCAGGCCCTTCCCGTGGTCGCCGTGGAAGTATTCGTAAAAGAGCACTAGGTCGCGCCAATGAGGGTCCTGGTCGAGCAGCGGGTCCCCGCCGTTTACCGGGCGCCGCCCCTTGGTGTCGCGCAGAAAGAGCCGGCTGAGCCGGCGCGACAATTCGGCCGCCACCTCCCACAGCGAAAGCATCTGCCCCGAACCGGTGGGGCACTCGACCTTGTAGTTGTCGCCGTAGAAGTAGTGAAATTTCTGCAGCGACTCGATGATCAGGTAGTTGACCGGAAACCAGATGGGGCCACGCCAGTTCGAGTTGCCCCCGAACATGCCGCTACGGGACTCGGCTGGTTCGTAGTCCACCCGGTACTGGTTGCCGTTTAGTTCGAGCAGGTACGGGTGTTCCAGGTGATTGCGAGAGAGGGCGCGGATGCCGTAGGGCGAGAGGAACTCGGCCTCGTCGAGCATGGGCCGCAACACCCGCCGCAGGCGTTCGCGGCCGACGATGGCCAGGAGGCGCCGGTGTGGCACCCCGGGGCGCTGGCGGGCGCTGAGATGGTGCTGCAGGTGGGGCCGGTTCTCGACAAACCACTCCAGGCGCCGTTTGAATCCGGGCAGGGCATCCACCTGTTCTGGTTCGAGGGTCTCCACAGCGAAAAGGGTAATCAGGCCCACCATCGAGCGCACCTTGAGCAACTGGCTGTGGCCGTCGGGTAGGCAGAGTGCGTCGTAGAAAAATCCGTCCTCCTCATCCCACAACTGAAGCTGCTGATCCCCCAGGTGGTTGATGGCGTGGGAGATGTAGACGAAGTGTTCGAAGAATTTTGAGGCGATGTCGGAGTAACCCTTGTTCTCGCGGGCCAGTTCCATGGCAATGGCCAGCATGTTGAGGCAGAACATGCCCATCCAACTGGTGCCGTCGGACTGCTGGATATGGCCGCCGCTGGGCAGGGGCGCCGAGCGGTCGAAAACGCCGATATTGTCGAGGCCCAGAAACCCGCCCTCAAAGATGTTGTTCCCCGCCGCGTCCTTGCGGTTGACCCACCAGGTGAAGTTGAGCAGCAGCTTGTGGAAGGCCCGTTCGAGAAACTCGCGGTCCCCCTTCCCGCGCAGGCGCTTCTCGATGCGATAGACCCGCAACACCGCCCAGGCGTGTACCGGCGGGTTGACGTCCTCAAATGCCCACTCGTAGGCCGGGATCTGCCCGTTGGGATGCATGTACCATTCGCGCAGGAAGAGCAGCAACTGGTCCTTGGCGAACTCCACGTCCACCAGCGCCAGGGGGATGGTGTGGAAGGCCAGATCCCAGGACGCGTACCAGGGATATTCCCATTTGTCGGGCATCGAGATGATGTCCTCGTTGTACAGATGGGACCAATTGCGGTTGCGCGCGTTTTGCCGCCGAGCCGGGGCGCCATTTTCGTCCTGGCCGAGCCAGCGGCCCACGTCGTAGTGGTAGAACTGTTTGGACCAGAGCAGGCCGGCGATGGCCTAACGCTGCACGTTTTGGGCATCGGCCGACAGGCCGTTGCCGGCCACCCAGGCGAAGAACTCGTCGGCCTCGCCTCGGCGCTGCTCGATCAGCCCCAGTTCCTTTTCTCCCAGCGGATTGGCCTCAGGCAGGTGGTCCATCAGCCGCAAACAACACGACCACTCCCCCCCGGCAGGGATCTCGGTGCAGAAATGGGCCGCCACCTTGGTGCCCACCTGGCCGTGATTCACCGCCCCTGACTCCCCGTGCAGCAGAAAGCGCTCGATGCCGTCCTTGACGTAGGGGGTGGTATTGGGCTGGCCGTACAGACGCTGGCGGTTGGTCTCGTTCTCGGTGAAGAGCAGGGGCACCCCCCCGGGCAGGAAGAGCCAGCGGGTTCCCAGGTCGGGGTGCTGGGCCTCCACAGCCCGGCAGCCCTCCATGGCGATGGCCTCCTCGAGGCTGGGCCGGCGCTCGGCCTCTCCCTGGCTCCAAGTGTTGCGGAACCAGAGTGTGGGCAAAAGGTGCAGGGCTGCGGGCTGGGGCCCGCGGTTGCAGGCGATGATGCGGATCAGCAGGTCGTCGGCGTCGGCCTTGGCGTATTCTACGAAGACATCGAAGTAGCGGTTTTCGGCGAAGGCCCCGGTGTCGGCCAGCTCGTACTCGTCCTGCCCCCTGCCCCGCTCGCGGTTGACCCGCACCAGCTCCTCGTACGGAAAGGCGCGCTGGGGGTATTTGTAAAGGTACTTCATGTAGGAGTGGGTGGGCGTGCTGTCGAGGTAGAAATAACTCTCCTTGACATCCTCGCCGTGGTTGCCCTCGTTGCCGCTCAGGCCAAAGAGGCGCTCCTTCAGGATGGGGTCCTGCCCGTTCCAGAGCGCCAGGGAGAAACAGAGGCGCTGGTGGTTGTCACATATCCCCCCCAGGCCATCCTCTCCCCAGGTATACGCTTTGGACCTGGCCTGGTCGTGGGGCAGATACTCCCAGGCCGTGCCATAGGGACTGTAGTCCTCGCGCACCGTACCCCAGGCCCGCTCGCTCAGATAAGGACCCCAGCGCCGCCAGTGGTGGCTGCGGTCCTGGGTCTGCTGCAGGCGGTGTTGCTCGGCCAGTATTGTCGCCTTTTTTCCCAAAGCCGACCCTACTTCCGGCCGGCTTCGGCAGCGGCGAGAGCCGCCCCGACAATGCCGGCCTCGTTGCGCATCTGAGCCGGCGCCACCTCGGTGTCCACCGTGAGCAGGGGCAGGAACTTCTCGTGTTTCTGGCTGACCCCGCCGCCGACAACGATCAACTCGGGCCACAGGTAGGCCTGCATAAGCGAGAGGTACTCATCCACCCGGGCCGCCCATCTTTTCCAGCTGAGGTTTTTCCGGATGCGCGCACTCTCCGCCGCCCGCAGTTCGGCGTCTTTGCCGCGCACCTCGATGTGGCCCAGCTCGGTGTTGGGCACCAGCACCCCGTCGACAAAGAGGGCGGTGCCGATGCCGGTGCCCAGGGTGCAGAGGAAAACCACCCCTTTGCGGCCCTTGCCCGCGCCCAGGCGCATCTCGGCCAGGCCCGCCGCATCGCCATCGTTAATCACGGTGAAGGTGCAGCCGCTTTCCTGCTCAAAGGCAGCGCGGATGTCGGCCCCGATACACTCGGGGGCCAGATGGGCGGCGGTGTAGAGTTTACCGTGGCGGACCACCCCGGGCACCCCGCAGCCCACCGGACCTTTCCACTTGAAATGGGCGGTGACCTGGGCCACGGTCTTGGCCAGGGCCTCGGGAGTGGCCGGCTGGGGGGTGGCGATGCGGAGACGCGGGGCCAGGAGCTCCCCGGTGCGGCTTTCCACCGGGGCGCCCTTGACCCCCGTGCCGCCGATGTCGATGCCGAGTACCTTCATAGTAGCTGCCTCCTCAGGATGCCAGTTTGAGACATTCCTCGTACGCCTCGTAGTGCTCGCCCTCCCGCTCCTCCGGGTCGACGTACTTGAGCCACAGGGCGCTGTCCTTCTTGTCGCCGCTGAGGATGCGCCGGCTGCCCAGGTTGGTGGGGTCAGACCCGTTCCAGACCACCGCCCCGTCCTGCATGTAGATAAACTCGCCGTGGTGTTTGTCGATGATCTTTTTCTGTTCCTCGCGGTAGACCAGCCCCTGCTCGCAGGTGGTGCGCCGCCAACTGGCCACCGTGGCCGGTGCGTCGGTTTCCTCGGAGTCGAACTCGGCCAGCGGGCCCTGCACCTCGCTCTGGAAATCGATCTGGTCCAGGTCTACGGTGCCAAAGCCGTGCTGGGCGGCGATGAGCACATGATTGCGGTCCCGCTTGAAAGGCGGCGTGGGCCAGTCCGACTTGGGGTCGTGTCCCATCAAGCTCATGCCGCAGGCATCGGTGGCGGTGACATGGTCGCCGGCGATCAGGGTATTGCAGATGCGGCCCACCCCGCCCCATTCCCTGCCCCACTGCCCGGTCAGTGCGTCGACGACATTGAGGCAGGGATTGGTGATCTTGGCCAGGTCGGGCAAGAGGTAGGAGAGGCGGATAAAGTGGTGGTAATAGGAGCGGGTGCGGCCCTCGGGCGGGATCACCGGGGGCAGGCCGAAGAGGTTCTTCATACACAGGGTGATGCCCATGAAGGCGTGGTTCTTCATCTTGGCCACCGAGATCACTTCGTCGGCGTCGGCAAAACAGGCACTGAGCAGGTAGCGGTCGAACATACTGCCCCCACCGGGCACCTCGTAGTGCGCGAAGGGCGGCAGATTCGAGTCCACGTACTCCACCCCATAGTAGTCGAGCAGGTGTTTGTAGTTGAAATCCTCGGGGGTGCGGTAGCCGTTGCCGTACACAAAGGTGTCGGTGGCCACCAGCTTGGCCGAGGTGCGCTCCTTGAGCAGGCGCAACAGGGCCCGGCAGACCGAGTCGTCGACCAGCTCGCGCCGGCGCCCGGCGAAGTATTCGATGCGCTCGCGGTATTTGATCATGTTGAACTTCAGCACGATCTTGCGCGCCTTTTCGATCTTCTCCCAGGAGCGGGTCAGGGGCGCGGTGGTGCGCTTGAGCACCTGGTAGATCTCCTCCTCGGAGGCCCGGTGGTCGCAGTGCGAGGCGCGGACCTTGTATGCCTTATCCATGGTGTTTCCTCCTCGGTATAAAGGCGCGGGAAAGGGTTGCTTTTTTGTCTGTCCATTGGCACCGCCGGCCCCTCAACACACCGCCCCCTGCAGGGCGTTGGCGGCCAGGTGCAGCGGGGCATCGGGTTGGGTGGTGAACAGGGCACCGAGCAGGCCGGTTTCCGGGTCCGCCCCCACCAGGGTGCCCGTGGCCCCGCCGTGCCAGAAGCTGCGCGGCGAGCCGAAATCCCCCCAATTGCCCACACACCAGCCCAGCCCCCAGCGCTGGGAGCGCCGCTGCTCCTCATTGCACAGTTCGGGCAGCCGGCTGGTCTGGTCGGCGATGATCGCCCGGGCGGTGGGTATCCCCACCATCCCGCCCCCCTCCTCCAACAGCATTTGGAGCAGCAGGGCCAGGTCCTCCACCGTGGAGAACATGCCCCCCCAGGGAGCGCCGAACTGCTGCCAGTAGGGGGTGTTCCAGGTCCAGTCCTGGCGGGTCTCCGCCGCGGGCAGGTTGACCTCGGCGACCCGTCCCGCCAGCGCCTGAGCCAGCCCCAACGAGGTGTTATGCATACCCAGCGGCGCAAAGATCTCGTCGTGCATAAACACCGGCAGGGGTCTGCCGCTGAGCTTTTCCACCAGACGGCCCAACACCGCCGTGCCCATGCTCTGGTAACTGACCCTGGTGCCGGGCTTGAAGAGCAACCCGCAGGCGCAGACCTGTTCGACGAAGGTGGACAGGGGTGCGTGCCGTCGGCGCAGCGCCGTATTCTCGGGCAACATGTCCGGCAGGCCCGAGGTATGGGTCAGCAGGTGGATGACCTGCACGGTCTCCTTGCCGCGCTGGGCGAACTCGGGCAGATGGAAACAGACCCGGTCGCGCAGGGAAAACACACCGCGTTCGACCAGCATCAGCGCCGCCAGGGCGGTGACCGGTTTGGTGACCGAGGCCACCAGAAACACAGCGTCGGTTTCCATGGGACGGGAGACCCCCGCCAACCGGCGTTGGCCAAAAGACCGGGGCGGCAGCAAAACCCCACCGCGCGCCACCGCCAGGGCCGCGCCCTGGACCCGACCCGTCGCTGTCCACTGGTCCAGGAGCCCATAGACCCGCCCCAGGCGATCTGGATCGAGGCCAGCCTCCGCTGGGGTGCCCATTTTTAGTGCCATGGCTCTATTAAGAATAACGGGCCAAAATACTTACGTGCGCGTAAACGTAGCTTTGCCGCCGGTGCCTGTCAAGCGGCCTCAGCCACTGCCTTTACGCCCCTTGCCGGTTTCCTGCTGGCCCCCCGACGAGGCCCGGCCCGGCCTAGCCTGCCGGACCTTGTCCGCGAGCAGTCCACGCACGGATTCGGCCGCCTGTTCGGGTTTGCCGACAACCCGGCGCTGCACCGCCCGCTGCTGCCCTTGGGCCTCCCCGGGCAGGGGCACAAAACCTTCTTCCGATGCCAGCACCCCGCGGTATTCCCCGACCAGCGGGCCGGGGTTTTTAGCCCCCCGGCGCTGCCACTGGGACAGGGCAGCCGCGCCGATCAGACACAACACCCCGACCGCCAACTTCCACCCTCCACCCCCCGAAACCTGCCCCACCAGCAGCAGGCTCAGGCCCGCCATAAACAACACCCCGATCAGGGCGACCTTGCCATTTCTACTCATGGTTCCTCCCTGCCGAAAACCACCTGTGTTCCACAAATATACCGCTCCGCCCCGGCGCTGGCAGGGAAAATCCGCCCCGCCCGTTTGCATTTGCCGGACCGAACCGATATATTCCCTGCTGTCCCGTCTGCAGGGCCGAGGGCCTGGCAGTTTTTTTTTGTTTCCACCGCCAACGAAAACGTGCGATGAAACCACCCCTGGTGCTCTACCACGCCAGTTGCAGCGACGGCTTCTGCGCCGCCTGGATCTACCGCCGGTACGTGAGCCCTGGGGCCGAGTTTCGCGCGGTCCAGTACGGCTCCGAGCCTCCCTCGGTGAACGAACGCGATGTGGTCATCCTCGACTTCAGCTATCCGCGTACACTGCTGCTGGAGATGAAAGAACGGGCCAGTTCCCTCTGGGTGCTCGACCACCACCAGACGGCCGCCGCCGAACTGGAGGGCCTGGACTTCTGCGTCTTCGACCTGGAGAAATCCGGCGCCCGCCTGGCCTGGGAACACTTCTCCACCACCGATCCCGAGGCCGCCGCCAAGGTCCACTGGCTGGTCGACTACACGGAGGACAAGGATCTGTGGCGCTGGAAACTGCCCGACTCGCGGGCGATCAACGCCGCCGTGGGCTCATACCCGCGGGTCTTTGGGGTCTGGGACCGGATGGCGCAGCGCCAACCCAGGGAACTGGTCATCGAGGGCAGCGCCATCCTCCGCTTCCAGGACCGCCTGATCCGGCCCCGGGTGAAGAACCACGCCTGGGCGACCATCGGCGGATACCGGGTCCCCCTCACCAATTCCACCTGCCTCAGTTCGGAGATCGGCAACGCGCTGGCCGAGGGTCAGCCCTTTGCCGCCGTCTTCTTTATCACCAGCGACAGCAAGGTGGTGTACAACCTGCGCTCGAATACCAAAGATGGAGTGGATGTCGGGGAGATCGCCCGGCAGTTCGGCGGCGGCGGCCACCCCCATGCCGCCAGTTTTATGCTCGACCACCTGCTGCCCATGGAGGGGACCGCCGGCGTGCCCCCCCTTGCCGAAGGCTGAATCCACTCATAGGAAACCGGCCACCACCTGCCCGAAGTGGTCGGCGAAAATAAAAAAATCCCCTAGGCCCACACTGCCGTCGCCGTCGAGGTCGAAGCGCTCATCGAAGGCTCCCGGGCCCTGATCTCGGCGGGCGCCGAAATGGTCGGCAAACAGGAAAAAGTCCTCGAAATCCACCACCAGGTCCTCGTTGAAGAGCCCGGCCACCGGACGACCGCCGACATCCACCGGCACTCCCTCTCCCACCACCACCGTGCGCTGCTGATCGGCGAGTGAACCGGGGGCTATCGCCTCTTCTCCTAGGTTCTCGCCCTCGTCGGCGAGAACCCTGTAACGGTAGATCGCCGGGGTCGCTCCCACCGAATCGACAAACACGGCGGTGCCGGTCCCGACCCAGCCCAGCGGGGTGTACAAGCCGCCGTTTACATTGCGCAAGACCTGGTACCCCAGCAGCCCCGCCTTGCGGCCGATGGCCTCGCCGTAGGGGAACCAGCCCAGCGCTCCTTCATCGGGCGACAGCTGCCAGCGCAGCTCTACCCGCGCCCCCTCGCGCAAGGCTCGCACCTGGGTCGGGGCTGCAGGCAGGCTCTGGTCCGCAGACCCCACGCGCTGGGAGGTGGTGGCCAGGCCGGTTGCCTCAGGGGTCGCGGGCAGCAGGGAGGGCGGAGCCCATACCCCCCGCCCCCTGATCCCGCGCACCCTCGCCTCTACCGCCAGTTGGCCCCGGCCTTCGAGGCGCCTCACCCAGGTGCTGGCCCGGCTGTCCTGGGCCAGCACCGCGGGCACCCCCACCAAGATCCCACTGCCCCAGGCCACGGCGAACTGCACGGTGCCGGTATCCTCGGTGGCGGGATTGCCCAGGGCGTCCCAAAGCCGGGCCTCCACCTGCACGAGCGAGTAATCCTCCTGGGTGGGAACAAGTTCCACCTCGATACGGGTGATGGGCGGCACGGCGCGCAGCGAGAGGAATGCCGGCGCCAGCCCCGACAGGCTGGCCTCCAGGCGTGCGTCGGTCCCGGCGGGCATCTGCAGCTGTACCACCACCTGCCCTGCGCTCACCCGCTGCACCGGGTCTGAGAGCAACACCCCAGGCCCCTGCAACTCGAAGCGGAATTCGCTGCGCTGGTTGGTGCTCAAAAGGCGGCCGGCGCCGTCCACCAGCGCGGCCCGCACCGAAAATTGCACACTGCCCTCGTCGAGCAGGGGATCCCCGACCTGCACCAGCTCCACTCGGTACGGGGGAGCCGCCGTCCAGGCACCCGCGTCCAGACCCGCCACCCGGCCCACGTTCAGCGCCGCGATCTCCTCGGGCAGTTCGGCATCCGGGTAGACCAGGGAGAGGCGGCTCTGCTGGTAGTCGCCCACAAAGAGCCGGCCCCTGGAGAAGGCCAGGCCCGAGGGCAGCTGCGCTGCCGTGGGCACCTGCTTGAGCACCTGGCCGGTCCGGGGATCGAGCTCACACAGGGCGGGGGGCCGCAGGCGCGCGGCAAAGAGCCGGCCAGCCCCCGCCGCCAGACCGCCCACCAGGTCCACACCCGGTTCGAGGGTGCCCAACACCGCACCACTCACCGCGTCGAGGCGGTAGATGCGGTCCTCGGCAAAGCTCTGGGCGAAGAGCACTCCCTGGTCGTAGGCCAGGCCGTCGATCCCCGCCACCGGCATCGGCAGGGTATTCCACACCGCGCCATCCCGGGGGTTGAGCTCGTAGATGAGTTGGTCGCTGTCGGTGGCGTCGGCGAAGAAGGCGCTGTAGCCGCTGAAGGCCACCCCGCAGGCGCCCTCCGGGCGGACGAGCACTGGGGTGGCGAATGCGGCGCGCAGGACGCCGTCCTCGAACAGGGAGAGCCGCGAGTTGCGCGCATCGAGGGACAGCAGCACCTCCTGGCCCGCGATCGGTGGCGGCACCAGGAGCAGCAGGAGCGCGATGGACAACCAACCTCGCATGCCCTTCCCCTAGCGCAGCAGCAGCAGTTTGTGGGTCTGCGAGAAGGTGCCCGAATGTATGCGGGCCAGGTAGACCCCGCTGGCCGCGGGCCGCCCCTCCTGGTCTTTGCCGTCCCAGACCACCCCGTGGTAGCCTGGTCCCAGGCTGCTCAGGTCCCATTGGCGCAGCGTTTGGCCGAGCAGGTTACAGACTTCGAGGCGGCCTTGGGCCCCGGCGGGCAGCGCCACGCGCAGGGTGGTGGCCGGGTTGAAGGGGTTTGGATAGTTGGGCAGCAGGGCATAGGCCTGCGGGGCAATGCGGGCCTCGCCGTGGTCGGCAACCCGCCAGCCCCGCCCACGGCCAGTGCTGATGGCCCCGCCGCTGAGCCGCACCCGCAGCGCCGGCAACCGGCCGGGTTCGACCCTAAAGCGCAGCGGCGCCCCCAGCAGTTGCACTGCGGGCAACCCCTCCTGCCTGCCGGGCAGGTGTTCGGCGAGCAGGAGCCGGTCGTCCACCTGGCGTACCAGGCGCAGGCGTTTGCCGTCGGCGAGGGAATCGGGACCAGCGTAGCGCAGCACCGGCGGGTCGAACTCGATGACCAGTCCGTAACCGCGCAGGGTCTCGACCCCTTCGAGGCGCAGCGAGAGCACCACCTCCTCGGCGGAGACGGCGATGGCGTCCGCCCCCAGGCGAGTGCCTGCAGCCACCAGGGCCTGCTGGGCCCAGCGGGGTTTGGTGGGCAGGGTCTGCCCGAAACGGTCGGCGAAAAGGAAGAAATCCCCGAAACCCACCACCCCGTTGCCGTCCAGATCGAGGGTGGGGTCGCTGCCGCCGAAGCCGTCGGCGAAAAGGAAGAAATCCCCGAAACCCACTGCCCCGTCGCCGTCGAAGTCCTCGGAAAGCACCGGCTGCTCGGCCTCGGCCGGCACCAGTTGCACCGCCGGGCTCCACGCCCCTTCGAAGAAACCGTCGAAGGCCCTCACCCGCCACCAGTACCCCTGATCCGGAACCAGGGCGCGATTCACCCGCCAGCGGCTCAACCCACCCACCCCCTCGGGGATATTGCCGCCCCGATCCACCAAGTCGCCAAAGTCGGCGCGGGTGGAGACCTGGGCCGTATAACTCAGCGCGGACGCCGCGCCTTCGGGCGTTTGGATGAGCAACACCGGCAGGCCGGCGGCGTTGCTCTGTTCGAGCCCGAGCACCTGCGGCGTGGGGGCCTCCAGGGCAGGCACCCCCTCGGCGGGGGCGCTCGGCGGGCTCTGGTTGCCCTGGCGGTCCAGCGCCCGGATCTGGTACCGGTAGCTGAGGCCTTCTGCCAGTCCCTCGTCGAGGTAGGAGACGGTCGACACCGAGGAGGCGATCAGCGCAAAGTCCTCGGCCTCGGCGCGGTAGACGCTGTACCCGGCCAGATCTTTCTCCGCACTGGCATCCCAGGAAAGCAAGAGCGCCTTCAGACCAGAGCGCACCTGCAGCCCCGCCGGGGCCGCCGGGGCGGTGGTGTCGACCCCGCTGTGGGTGGTAAAGGAGGAGACCTCGCTCTGGGCCGGGCCGTTGCCGGCCAGATCTGCCGAGCCGGCCCGGTAGTAATAGGTCTGGCCCGGCTGCAGCCCGGTCAGCACCACCCGGTGGCTGAGGGTGTATTCTGGATCACCGGCCACCTCGCCCATATAAGGGGTCAGGTCGTAATCTACCGCCGAATTGGCCACCTCGTCGGTGATCCATTCGACGGCGGCGCTGCGGTCGGTCACCCCGCTGACCACCGGTTCGGCCAGGAGACGCGGCGCACTCAGGTCTGGCAGTCGGTCGGTGCGCAGGCGCAGGTCTACCGGGGCCCGGGCTTCGTTCTGACTGGCGTCGGCGACATAGACCCGAGCCAGGTACTCGGTGTCGGCCAGCAGGTTGGTGAGCGCCACGCGCTGGTCGGCGACCCGCTCCAGGGTGCGCCGACTGAGCACCTCGCCGTCGGGCACCCAGTACTCGACCCTGGCCGCTGCCGCCTCGTCGGTGCGCCAGGCGATGACCGCCTCGTCGTCGGCAGCCGCCAGCACCCTGGGTTCCTCGACAAAACGCGGCGGGCTGAGATCCACCTCGGCGGCCGTGGCCGAGAGCGCCACCCCGCTCTCGGTGGCGCCGTTGCCGGAGGGGTCGGTGGAAGCCACCTTGAAATAGTAGCGCTGCCCTGGGGCCAGGTTGGTCAGGGTCACGCGGTGTACCAACTCGTCGCGCGCCGAACCCACCTCGTCCCCCAGCGCCTCGCTGCCGCCAAAACGCACAAAACTGTCGGCCAGTTCGTCGGTTTCCCACTCCACGACGAGGGTCTGGGTGGTCTTCTCGCGGATACGCGGCCCATCGACGATGACCGGCGGCTGGGTGTCGGGCAGGTTGTCGGTGACAAAGGACCCGGCCCCGCCCGGAGGTTGTAAGATCTTGGCGGCGCGGCTGCCCGGCGCCACCTTGGCCGCCTCGAGGAGGGTCCCCCAGATCATGGCGTTGCCCGCCGGGTCTACCGAGGTCACCTGGAAACGGTAGGAACTGCGCCTGAGCAGGCCGGTCATGGTGAGGCTGTGCTGGCGCACCAGCTGGTTGTCCTCGACAAAATCGCCATTGCCCTGGTGGTCGAGCCAGTCGACCCGCGAGGAGGACAACTCGTCGGTGCTCCAGCTCACCACCGCCGTGCGATCGGTCCACTCAACCGTGGGCGCCTCCACCAGGTGGGGCACCTCCTCGTCCAACAGCCGTTCGGTGGTGAACTGGTGGTCCAGGCTGTAGAGGGTATTGCCCGCCGGATCGGTGCTCACTGCGCCCCCGGCCAGATCGGCGCTGCTGGCCTTGAAATGGTAGGTGGTGCCCGGGGACAGGCCGACCAGGGATACGGTGTGTTCCTGGCTCAGTTCGCCGCGCTCCACCCTAGTCCCGTACGCGGTGCTGAGCCCGTAGTCGAGTCCGGTATTGGTCGGCACGTCGGTGGTCCAGACCACGGTAGCGGCATTGGGCCCAATCTCGAGCGCCAGCGGGCCGCCGGTGATCTGCGGCGCCGGGCTCTCCCCCGCAGCGTCGGTGGCAAAGCGGTCGGGCCCGCTGCGGGTCGGCCCGTTGCCGGCCACATCGCGCGAGGCCACGGTGTATTCGTACCTGGTGCCCGGCGCCAGATTGGTGAGCACCAGCTGGTGGTCGCGCCGGAACTCGGGGTCCACCGCCACGTCGGTCCCCGCCTCGCTGCTGTAAACCACCTCGCCGTCGGTGGATTCGTCGGTGCTCCACTCGATCACCGCACTGGTGGCGGTGGTCTGGACCACGATGGGCCCGGTGAGGATGGCAGGAGGTGTAAGGTCAACCCCGGACAAGGTGGTGACCACCAGTCCGGGCGCGTGGACCGGGCCGTTGCCGGCCTGGTCTACCGAGCCGATGCGCAGGTAATAGGTCTTACCCGGCTCCAGCTGGCCCAGGTGCCATTCGTGCTCCACGCGGGTGTCCAGCTGGCTCAGGCTGCCCAGTTCGTACTGGGGGGTCCTGCCGTAGTCCAGGGTGGCGGTGGTCAACTCGCTGGTGGCCCAGGAGAGCAGCAGGGCATTGGCCGTGCGGGTCTTGACCGCGGGCCACCGGATGTAGGCGGGCGGCTCCACATCGGCCGCAGCCGGCGTGGTGAAACGCACCTCGCCGCTGGATACCGGGCCATTGCCGGCCTGGTCGGTGGAAGCCACCTGGAAACGATAGGTGGTGCCTGGGCGCAGATTGGTGAGGTCGAGCAGGTGCTCCGCTGTGGCAGTGGGGTCACTCACCTGCCCCTCGGCGCCGGCCTCGTCGCGGTAGCGGATCTGGCTGTCGGCCAGCTCGTCGGTGCGCCAGGCCACCCGGACCCTGTCGTGTTGTACGCTGAGCACCGAGGGCGGTCCGAGTAACACCGGTGGGCGCTCGTCTGGCAAGGCGCGGGTGCGAAAGGCGCCGCTGCGGCTTTCGGAGGCGGTGCCCTGGGCGTTGCGCGAGGCGATGTGATAGCCGTACTCGGCCCCCGAGACCAGGTTGGTGAGTACCACACTGTGTTCGGTTTCGAGGCGGCCCCGGGTTTCGCTGAATACCTCCTCGGGTGCGGCGGCGAGAAAGTACTCAACCTGGGTATCGGCGGACTGGTCGGTGCGCCAGAACAGGGTGGCCTGGTCATGGGCGACCTGGGGCACCGCCGGGCCGGCGGTGAACACCGGTGGGCTCAAGAGCTGCGTGCCCAGGGTGCGGAAGACCCGCACCGCAGAGCGCGCCTCGTTGCCCTGCGCGTCCACCACCCGCACCCGGTAGCCGTAGGTGGTGCTGGGCGCCAGGCCGCCCACCTCTACACCTTGGTGCTGCCGGCGCTCCATCACCCCGATCAGCCGCACCTCGGCCAGGCCCTCGCCCACCCCCAGTTCCACCTCACCGCTGGCCGGCTCATCGAGGGCCCACTCGATGCGCACCCCTTCGGCGGTGACCCCCAGGGCGGCCGGGCCGGCGACAAACACCGGCGGCGAGGCATCCACCCCGGCGGGGGTGGTAAAGGAGAAAGTGCGGACCGGGGAGGCATTGCCGGCGGCGTCGCTGGCCTGGGCGCTGCCAAAATAGACCGTGCCCGGGCTCAAGCCCCGCAGCTCGATCCAGTGTTCGCGCCGGCGTTCCCCGGAGGAGACAACCTCGGCCTCTTGCAGTGCGGCGTTGTCGGCGTAGCTCAATACCAACTCGGCGGGCTCGTCGTAGGACAGGCCGATGGCGGCGCCAGCGGCGCTGAGACCCTGTACCGCCGGGCCGCTGACCAGGCGCGGGGGCAAGACGTCGGCCACCTTGCGGGTCCGGAATCCGAGCTGGGCAGCAACGGTGTTGCCCTGGGCATCCTGGACGGAGATCGCGGCGCGGTACCGGGTGTCGGGCGTCAGCTGGGTCAGCTGGACCCGCTGGTCCCCGGCCGGCACGGGCAAGGCCAGCTGCCTGGCGCTTCCGGCTCCCGCCTCGTCCTGCAACGAAACATTGGCGGTGGCCAACTCGTCCGTGCGCCAGGCCAGCGAAGCGGTTTCTGCATCCAGGCCCTCGACAAAAGGCCCCTCGACGAAGCGCGGCGGCACCGCGTCTGGCTCCTTGGCGGTGCGGAACTGCCCGCGCAGGGGGGGTGTGGAGTTGCCCGCCGCGTCGGTGGCCTGGGCCTGGTAAAAGTACGGCGTGTCACCGGCCAGATTGCCAAAGGTCAGGCTGTGGCGCTGCAGCAGTTGGGGGCTCTCGGCAAGGTCCGGCGCGCTGAGGTCGGGCTGGGCGCTGAGCAGGACCTGCAGGCCCACCGGCTCATCGGCCCTCAACACCAACACCGCGCCCTTGTCGCTCACCCCCTCGATGGCTGGGCCTTCGAGGATCTGGGCGGGACGCAGGTCCGGCGCAGCCCGGGTCTGGAAACTGCGCTGGCTCGAAACACTCTGGTTGCCGCTCTCGTCGGCGATCAGCACCTGGTAGAAATACTGTCTGGACGGTTCCAACCCGCCGAACCCGAACTGGTGGCTGGTGCCCGAGCGGCTGGTTTCGAGGCGCCCATCGCGCAGATCGCTGTCGGTGTCGTAGCGCAGTTCGGCGCGGCTCAACTCGTCGCTGCGCAGAGAGACCATGGCGTCCTTGTCGCTGATGCTCTGGACCCCGGGGCCTTCGACAAACCGGGGCGGCACCAGATCGGGGGCCGCAGCCGTGGTGAAGCTGCCGCGCCTGCCCCCCGAGACATTGCCCGAGGCGTCGGTGGATTGCACCTCAAAGGTGTACCGGGTGGCGGGCACCAGCCCTTCGAGGCGGACCTGCTGCTCCTTGACCAGCGCCGCCGAGCCCTGCTGCCCGCCCGGGGCCGTCTCCGCGGCATAGCGCACCAGGCCGGTGGCCAACTCGTCGGTGGTCCAGCGAACTACCGCGCTCTGGTCGGTCAGGCCCTCGACAAAAGGTGCCACCAGCAGCAGGGGCGGCTGGTTGTCGGCGGCAGCCAGGGTCAGGAAACGCACCCGGAGCAGCGCCGAGGGATTGCCCGCCTCGTCGGTGGCGCTCACCTCCAGGTTGTACCAACTCGCTGGTTTCAGGGCAGCCAGGACCAGCGAGTGCTGATCGGTCAGGGTCTCCCCCCGGCCACTTGCCGCCTCGCCGCTGGGCTCCGGAAGGGCGCGCGCCGCGCCCCTGGCCGGCTCGCTGCTGTTCCAGTTGAGGGTCGCGCTTTCAGCGGTCACCGCCACCCGCAGCCCAGAGAGGTTGGGGGGCAGACGATCGGCCTGGGTGCTAAACCCGAAGCTGCCCTCGGCGGTGGCACCGGAGGCATCGCGGACCACCACCCTCCAACTGTACGAGGTGCTGGGCCGCAACGGCGGCAGCGAGAACTCGGGGTGGCCCAGATCCCCGCCCAAGTGCACCGGGTCCTGGCCGGCAGCAGCAAGGGTCAAGCTGTAGCGCAACGCCTCCCCGTCGGCGTCCTTGGCCGCCCAGGACAGCACCGGCGACAACGGCACTTCGGTGGCGCCGTTGGCCGGGAAGGGGGCGGTGGGCGGCTGCGGTGGGTCTGGCACCGGGGTCCAGGTGAGGTTCACCTCGCGCGAGGCGGCGACGCCGGTGGCCGGGTCGCGCACCGTGAGGGTGGCCCGGGTCTGGCCGTTGGCGTTGGGCACTGGGGTCAGCACCACCCCGCCGTTGCCGCCGGTGGCGCTGGCAACTAGGCGCGCATCGAAACCGCTGGCACTCCAGATCAAGTTGGCCGGATTGGTGTCGGTGTCCAGCACAAAGGCCGGCCCGGCCGCCGGCAGCGGCTGGTCTTCGAGGGCCTGGAACGCCGCCGGCAGGGTGGCGAGGATCTGCGGCGGGTCGTCCTGTGCCAGCCATCTGAGCACCGCAGATTTGACCACCACCAGGCCCGACAATCCGGTGCGCACGACCTCGATTTCGTCCAACCCCGAGGCATTGGGAACCGGCGTGAAACGCAGGAGATCACCCTGCACCTCGGTTCTGGCCACCAACGCCGGATCTGCCCCGCGCACTGCCCAACCGCCCGGTTCGGGGTCCACCCCGGCCAAGCTGAACTCCAGCACCGCATCCTCCAGCGCGGTGGGCGGGCTGATAGTCCCCAACTGTGGCGGGCGGAACACGGTGATGTTCACCCCCGTGGAGGACTGGCCGCCTGGGCCGCGCACCGTCAGCAGGGCCTGGTAGGTGCCGGGCCGGTCGTACACTGCCCTCAACCCCTGGCCGCGGTTTTCCGAAACCCTCCCAGCCGCGTCGAAACTCTCTAGGTACCAGGCGTCGATGATGCCGCTGGAGGCGTCGCTGAAGTTCACCTCCAGGGGTGGATTGCCCTGGGTCGGCGAGGCGTTCAGCCGCGCCTGGGGCGGGGCGTGGATGGTGAAGGTGGCACTGGCGCTGCCGGCGAAGTTCGGGTCGGAGATGGTGGCCACCACCGGGAAGGCCCCAGGACCGACGGGCGGCGAACCGCCACCGTTGTAGGAAACACCAACCGGCAGGCCCGGTGGGTTGGTCGTCACCCCGGCCGGCCTGGGTTGGCCATTAAATGCCGCCGTCAGACTGGTAAAGGTCACACTGGCCGGCGCCTTGGCCACCGTGAAGGGCAGAGAGTTGGATGGTATCAGACCCGTGGCGGCGGCCGCGAGTGTGCGGCTGCCCGCCCCCGAGATGGCGACCCCCGAAAAGGTGGCCACCCCGTTCGCCGCCGTGGCGCTGAGTGTTCCGGACAGGCTGCCCCCGTTCACCGCACTCAGGGTGACCTGGCCCGTGTACCCCAGGGCCCGTTGCCCGCTGTTGTCCCGGACCTCGACCACTGGCTGCACCCCCAGCACCTGGCCGTGTACCCCTCCACCGGGTTGGGTGGTAAAGACCAGTTGGGCGGCCGTCACCCCTTCCGTGACCGTCAACACCTGATTGGTGGCCACGTTGGCGAGGGTCTGGACTATACCCGAGGGCCAGGTGACGATGAGCTGGTTGACCGTGGTGGTGCCGGCGAAGCCGAACTCGACCGGCAGCGAGGCCTGCGAGAGGAACCCCCCTCCGCCCTCCACGTCGCGGCGCTGACTCAGGCCGCCGGTCACGGCGTTGACGCGGGCGCCGATGCCGTTCTTGTTGCTGATAGTGCCGCTGAGTTTGGCCTGCAGCCAGCGGTTGGCACTGCCGTTGTTGCGGTAGAGCAGATTGGTACCCTGGTTGACGAGATAGAGATCCTGATCCCCATCGCTGTCGTAATCGGCCCAGGCAACCCCCACCCCGTTCCCGGCGTCGGCCGCGCCGCCAGTGATCCCTGTCTCGCTGAAGGTGCCGCTCCCGTTGTTCCGATAGAGCCGGTTGGCGCTGCCGTAATTGGCCAGGTAGAGGTCCTGATCTCCGTCGTTGTCCATATCCGCCCAGGCCACGCCATACCCCGGCCCGCTGTCGTCCACCCCGGCGCTGGCCCCCACCTCGGCAAAGCTGCCGTTGCCGCTGTTCCGATACATCCGGTTGGCGCTGCCGTGGATGACCAAATAGAGGTCCAGGTCGCCGTCGTTGTCGTAGTCCGCCCAGGCCGCGCCGGTCCCGTAGCCGGCGTCGGCCACCCCGGCGCTAGCGCTCACCTCGCCAAAGGTGCCGCTGCTGTTGTTCCGGTACAGCCGACTCGCCCCATTGCTGGTCGTGTAGAGGTCTGGGTCCCCGTCGTTGTCGTAGTCCCCCCACGCGACCCCGTACCCGTTCCCGGCGTCGGCCACCCCAGCGCTGGCCCCCACCTCGGAGAAAGCCCCGTTATTGATGTTCCGATACAGGCGATTGGCACTGCCGAAGTTTACCACATACAGGTCCAGATCCCCGTCGCGGTCGTAGTCCGACCAGGCCACCCCCTGCCCGTATCCAGGATCAGCCACCCCGGCACTGCTGCCCACCTCGGCAAAGGTGCCGTTGTTGTTGTTCCGGTAGAGCCGGTTGGCCCCGTTGTTCGCCAGGTACAGGTCCAGGTCCCCGTCGTTGTCGTAATCCCCCCAGGCTGCCCCATCCCCGCTGCCGGCATCGTCCACCCCTGCAGTGGCGCCCACCTCCGCAAAGGATCCGCTGCCATTGTTCCGGTACAGGCGGTTGGCGCTGCCGTAGTTCACAACGTAGATATCCTGGTCCCCGTCGCTGTCGTAATCCCCCCAGGCCACCCCCTCGCCGGTGCCGGCGTCGGCCACCCCGGCGCTGGCCCCCACTTCGGTGAAGTGAGCGGTGGAAAAACTGTAGACCTGCGAATAGCTACTGGAGGTGCCGGCGGTTTTGGCCTGCACCCGCCAGTGATAGGTGGTCAGGCTGTTGAGGGTAAGGGTAGTAAGGGTGGAGCTGGTGCCAACAATATTAGAATTCTCGACCACCACATTGGTGAAACCCGCATCCGTGGCCACCTGCAAGCGATAGTTGGTGGCCCCGCTCACCGCGGTCCAACTCAGGGTGGGTTGGACTGACTGGGCAGAAGAGGCATTGGCAGGGGAGACGAGTTCCGGCCGGGCCACTTCGCTCAAGGTCAGGATCTGGTCTGCGTTCACGTTGGTATAGGTGTTGATATTGCCCCTGGCCCAGCGGATGATCAGTGAATCCACCACGGTGGTGCTGCCCAGCCCGAACTCCACCGGCAGCGATGGCTGGGAGAAGTACCCAGATCCCCCGTCCACATCCCGGCGCCTCCGGGTAGCTCCGGTCACTGCCGTGACCTTGGCGCCGATGGCGTCGCGGGAGATCTCCTGGGCGATGAGCTTGAGCACCAGCCAGTGGTTCTGGATGCCCCGGTTGCGGTACAGCCGGTTGGCGCCGTCGATGGCCAGATACAGATCGGGGAAGCCATCCTGGTTGTAGTCACCCCAACTCAGGCCGGTGCCACTGTCCGAATCGATCAGGCCAGTTGGTCCTCCGACTTCGGTGAAGGTTCCGTTTCCGTTGTTCTGATACTTCTGGTCCGGCTCATTGTTGTGATCAGTTACGTAGAGATCGAGATCCCCGTCGTTGTCCCAGTCTGCCCAGGCCACCGACTGGCCGGTCCCGCTGTAGTTGACCCCGGCGTTGGAGGCCACCTCGGTGAAGGTGCTGTTGCCGTTGTTGCGGTACAGGCGGTTGCCCCCCCCACTGGCAAAGACCTGGTAAAGGTCCAGATCCCCGTCGTTGTCGTAGTCGGCCCAGGCCGCGCCGGCCCGGTTGCCGGCATCCCCCATGCCGGCAGCGGTCGCCGCGTCGGTGAAGGTGCCGTCCCCGTTGTTGCGGAACAGGCGGTCGGCATTGCCAGTCCCCCGCCCGGCATAGAGGTCGAGGTCCTCGTCGTTGTCGTAATCTGCCCAGGCCAGGCCAGCGACAAAGACTGCGCCGTTGCCCACCCCGGCGCTGGTGGTTGCGTTGGTGAAGGTGCTGTTGCCGTTGTTGCGGTACAGGGCGCTGGCATCCCCGCCCAGGTACAGGTCCACGTACCCGTCCTGGTCATAGTCGGCCCAGGCCGCGGTGTAGTCGGTGGCCCCCCCGGTGCCCTGCACCCCGGCGGTGCCGGCCACGTCGGTAAAGGTCTGGTCTCCGTTGTTGCGGTACAGCCGGTTGGCGACGCCGGAGATCACCTGGTACAGGTCGAAGTCGCCGTCGTTGTCGTAATCAGACCAGACCGAACCATGGGCTGCCAGTCCCGTGTTCTGCACCCCGGCACTGGCGGCAATCTCGGTAAAGGAGGTGCCGTTGCTGTTGTTGCGCCACAGCCGGCTGGTTCCCCCAGAATTGGTGATGTACAGATCCAGGTCGCCGTCGGCATCGACATCGGCCCAGGACACCCCGCGCGTGGAGCCGGCGTCGTTCACCCCGGCGGCGCCCCCCACCTCCAGGAGCAGCGGATCCAAGTTGCGCAGCGCCGAGAGCGTGTTGGCCCCGGCGTTGGCAGTTGCCACCTCGGGCTTGCCGTCCCCGTCCAGATCCCCGACCCTCAACCCCTGCGGATTGGCGCCAGTGGCGATATCCACCCTGGCCGCCAAGGCGGAAGCATCGATCGCCCCTGAGGTGCTGGTGTTGCGGAACACCGACACGGTGGCTGAGGTTTCATTGCCGGCGAGTAATTCGGGCTTGCCATCCCCATCCAGATCCCCCATCGCCACCCCATGAGGCGCGGTCCCGGTGGCAAAATCCACCTTGGCGGCGAAAGAACCGCTGTTGATCACCCCCGAGGTGCTGGTATTGCGAAAGAGCGACACCGTGGCTGAGACCACGTTTGCCACCGCAAACTCGGTTTTGCCGTCCCCGTCCACGTCGCCCATTGCCGCGCCGCGGGGGTTGTCGCCGGCGGCAAAATCCACCTTGGCCGCCAGGGACGCAGCATCGATGGAACCCACACTGCTGGTATTGCGGAACACCGAGGCGTTGTCCGTAACCTCGTTGGTGACGATGATGTCGGCCTTCCCATCCCCGTCCATGTCCCCGACTGCCAGGGTGTGGGGGCCGTCGCCGGCGGTAAAATCCACCTTGGCCGCAAAAGAGGTGGCGTCGATGGCGCCCACGCCGCTGGTATTGCGCAGCAGCGACACTGAATCCGAGGTGTAGTTCGCCACCACCAGGTCGGGCCTGCCGTCCCGGTCCACATCGGCGAGGGCCACACTAGTGGGAGCGGTTCCGGTGGCGAAATCCACCTTGGCCGCAAAGGAACCGCTGTTGATCGCCCCCGAGGTACTGGTGTTGCGGAATACCGACACGGAGTTCGAGGTCTGGTTTGCCGCCACCAGATCGAGTTTACCATCCCCATCCACATCGCCTATATCCAAGGAGCGCGGCGCACTGCCGGCGGTGAAGTCCACCTTGGCCGCAAAGGAGGAACCCGAGATGGTTCCCGAGGTGCTGGTGTTGCGGTACACCGATACCGTGGTGCTGCCCGAGTTCGCCACCGCCACATCGACCTTGCCATCCCCGTCCAGATCCCCGATGGCCAGGTTGGCGGGGTTGGTGTCGGTGGCAAAATCCACCTTCGGCGACAAAGTATTGGAACCTATGCCCGACACCGTGGCGGAGAAGGTGGGCAGGAAGAACTGCTTGGAGATGGCCGTCCGGTTGGCCACGGTCGCGCTGATCGGCCCGAAGGTCGCCCCGTTGGGCACCGTCACTGTCAGCGAGGTGTTGGAGGCCACGGTCACGGTAGCCTTGGTCGCCCCGAAGAACACCGTGTTATTCCCCACCGTACCGCTGAAGTTGGTGCCCGTGATGGTCACCGAAGCGCCCGCCGCGGCCGAGGCGGGGGTAAAGGAGGTGATGGTCGGCAGGGGCGTGGTCAGGGTCTGATTGCGGAAAACCGACACCATGTTTGCGCCGTCATTCGCGACGGCTATATCGGGTTTGCCATCCCCGTCCACATCCCCGATCACCATGCCACGGGGACCGGCTCCTGTGGTGAAGTCCACCTTGGCGGCAAAGGAGGAAGCATTGATCGTGCCCGAACTGCTCGTGTTGCGAAACATCGATAGCGTGTTGGAAGTAAAGTTCAGGACGGCCAGATCGGACTTGCCATCCCCATCCACATCCCCCATCGCCATGCGAACGGGACCGGCCCCGGTGGTGAAGTCCACGTTGGCGGCCAGAGAGCTGCCGTTAATCACCCCCGAACTGCTGGTGTTGCGATACACCGATAGCGTGGTTCCGCTGCCACCACTGCCAAAATTCGTGACCATCAGCTCCGGCTTGCCGTCCCCGTCCACATCCCCAATCGCCACGTCAAAGGGATTGGTCCCGGTGGTGAAGTCTACCTTCGCAGCAAGAGATGAAGCGTCGATCGTGCCCGCGGTGCTGGTGTTGCGATACACCGACAGCGTATTGGAATTCTGATTCACGAGGGCCAGATCGGGCTTGCCGTCCCCGTCCACATCCCCAACAGAGACACATCGAGGGTTGGTTCCTGTGGTGAAATCCACCTTCGTGGAAAACGAGGAGGCGTCGATCGTGCCTGACGTGCTCGTGTTGCGGAACACCGACACATTATTTGAGATCTCATTGGCGACAATGATATCGGTCTTGCCATCCCCGTCCACGTCCCCGACTGCCACGGTGTGCGGGCCGTCGCCGGCGACAAAATCCACCTTGGCGGCAAAGGAAGCAGCGTCGATGGCCCCAGGACTACTGGTGTTGCGCAGCAGCGACACTGAATCCGAAGCATAGTTCGCCACCACCAGGTCGGGCTTGCCGTCCCCATCCACGTCCCCCATCGCCACACTGACAGGAGCGGTTCCTGTGGTGAAATCCACTTTGGCGGCAAAGGAGGAGGCATCGATCGTGCCCGACGCGCTCGTGCTGCGATACACCGATACTGTATTTGAATTCTGATTAACGACAGCTAGATCCGCCTTGCCGTCCCCGTCCACATCTCCCAGCGCCATGCCTTGAGGGTTGGTCCCTGCCGTGAAATCCACTTTCCCCGCAAAGGTGGTCGGGTCGACGCCCGGCACGGTACTGGTAAAGGTGGGCAGGAAGACCTGTTTGGAAATCGCCGTGCGGTTGCCCACCGTCACGCTGATCGGCCCGAAGGTCGCCCCGCTGGGCACCGTCACCGTCAGCGAGGTCGTGGAGGCCGCGGTCACGGTAGCCTTGGTCGCCCCGAAGAACACCGTGTTGTTCCCTGTCGTGGTGCTGAAGTTGGTGCCGGTGATGGTCACCGAAGCACCCGCCGCGGCCGAGGTGGGGGTAAATGAGGTGATGGTGGGCAGCGGCGTGGTCAGGGTCTGGTTGCGGAAAACCGACACCGTGTTGGCGCCGTCATTCGCGACGGCTATATCGGATTTGCCGTCTCCATCCACATCCCCTATCACCACATTGTAGGGACCGGTCCCGGTCGTGAAGTCTACCTTCGCGGTAAATGAGGAAGCGTTGATCGTGCCCGAGGTGCTGGTGTTGCGCAACACCGATACCGTAGTGCCGCTGCCACCCCCATTATTCGTGACCGTCAGATCCCCCTTGCCGTCCCCGTCCACATCTCCAATCGCCACACCAACGGGACCGGTCCCGGTGGTGAAGTCCACTTTGGCCGCCAGAGAACTGCCGTTGATCACCCCCGAGCTACTGGTGTTGCGATACACCGACACCGTGGTGCCACTGCCACCACTGCCAAAATTCGTCACGGCCAGATCGGGCTTGCCGTCCCCGTCCACATCCCCCATCACCACCTCAAAGGGACCGGTCCCGGTGGTGAAGTCCTCCTTGGCGGCAAAAGAGGAGGTATTGATCACACCCGCCGTGCTGGTGTTGCGAAATACCGACAGCGTGTTGGAGTTCTGATTCACCAGGGCCAGATCGGGCTTGCCGTCCCCATCCACATCCCCCATCGCCATACCACTTTGAGGGTTGGTCCCGGTGGTGAAGTCCTCCTTGGCGGCAAAAGAGGAGGTATTGATCACACCAGACGTGCTGGTGTTGCGGTACACCGACACGGTGTTTGAACCGTAGTTCGCCACCGCCAGGTCCAGCTTGCCGTCTCCATCCACATCCCCCATTTCCACGCCGGCCGGACCACTCCCGGTGGTGAAGTCGACCTTCGCAGCAAACGAGGAGGCATCGATCACACCCGACGTGCTGGTGTTGCGCAGCACCGACAACGTGGTGCCGCTGCCACCACTGCCGAAATTCGTCACGACCAGATCGAGCTTGCCGTCCCCGTCTAGATCCCCCAGCGCCACCTGATTAGGTCCGCTTCCGGTGACGAAGTCTACCTTTGCGGTAAAGGAGGAGGTATTGATCACGCCCGAGGTGCTGGTATTGCGATACACCGACAGGGTGCTTGAACCGATATTGGCAACGGCCAGATCAGCCTTGCCGTCCCCGTCTACATCCCCCAGCGCCATGCCTTGAGGGTTGGTCCCTGAAGTGAAGCCCACCTTCGCCGCCAGGCTCGCCGGATCAACCCCCGGCACCGTGGCGGTAAAGGTGGGCAGGAAGAACTGCTTGGAGATCGCCGTCCGATTCGCCACCATCACCCTGAGCGACCCAAAGGTCGCCCCGGTGGGCACGGTAATCGTTAGTGAGGTCGCAGAAGCCGCGGTCACCGTCGCCTTGGTCGCCCCAAAATACACCGTGTTGTTGCCCGCGGTGGCGCTGAAGTTGGTGCCCGTTACGGTCACCGACGCACCCACTGCGGCCGAGGTGGGCGTGAAGGAGGTTATTGTCGGCAGGGGGGTAGTGAGGGCCTGGTTGCGCAGCACCGACACTTGGGCCCCAACATTATTTGCGACCACCAGGTCCGGCTTGCCGTCCCCGTCCACGTCCCCGATCTTCGCGTTGTAAGGACTGGTTCCAGTAGTGAAGTCCTCCTTGGCGGCAAAAGAGGAGGCGTCAATCGCCCCCGAGGTGCTCGCATTGCGGAATACCGATACCGTGTTTGCAGCGTCGTTGGCGACGACTAGTTCTGGTTTGCCGTCCCCATCCACGTCCCCGATCGCCACACTGCGGGGGCCACTGCCGGTGGTGTAATCCACCTTGGCGGCCAACGAAACCGTGCCCGAGGTGCTGGTGTTCCGCAACACCGACACCGTAGTGCCGCTGCTGGCCGAACCCCAATTCGCCACAGCCAGATCGAGCTTGCCATCCCCATCCACGTCCCCAAGTTCCACATACAGAGGACCGGTTCCGGTGGTGAAATCCACCTTGGCGGCAAAGGAAGAGGTGCCGATCGCGCCCCGCGAGCTGGTGTTGCGCAACACCGATACCGTAGTTCCGCTGCCACTGCCGTAATTCGCAACACTTAGGTCGGGCTTGCCATCCCCGTCCACATCGCCAATCGCCACTCTCCGGGGGCCGTTTCCGGTGGTGAAATCCACCTTGGCGGCAAACGAGGAGGCGTCAATCGTCCCCGATATACTCGTATTCCTGAACACCGACACCTTGTCTGCACCGTTGGCCGCCACCGCCAGATCGAGCCTACCGTCCCCATCCAGATCCCCGATTCCCACACTTGAGGCCCCGGCTGCCGTGGTATAATCCACCTTGGCGGCAAAGGAGGAGCCATCGATGGTGCCCGAGGTGCTGGTGTTCCGCAGCACCGACACCGTGTTGGTGCCGACGGCAGCATTGGCGACCACCAGATCTGGCTTGCCATCGCCATCCACGTCCCCGATGGCCACCCCTCGGGGAGTGGCTCCGGTAGTAAAGTCGACCTTGGCCGCAAACGAGGAGGCATCGACAGTGCCCGAGGTGCTGGTGTTCCTATACACCGACACGGTGTTGGGGGTCGCATTGGTGATGACTAGGTCTGGTTTGCCGTCTCCATCCAGGTCGCCAAGTGCCGCCCAGGCCGGACCGCCTCCGCTGGCGAAGTCCACCTTGGCGGCCAGAGTAGAACTGCTGATGTGGTAGTCTGTGCCGGCAAAGGTGGGCAGGAAGAACTGCTTGGAGATGGCTGTCCGGTCCCCCACTCTCACGCTGATCGGCCCATAGGTTGCGCCTGTGGGCACGGTCACCGTCAGCGAGGTGGTGGAGGCTGCGGTCACCGTGGCCTTGGTAGCCCCGAAGAACACCGTGTTGTTCCCCGTGGTGGCGCTGAAGTTGGAGCCGGTGATGGTCACCGAGGCACCCCCCACCGCCGAGGTGGGCGTGAAAGAGGTGATGGTGGGCAGGCTGACTTCGGTGAT
>SXGT01169264.1_pt1 | contig 35543 bp, 27 predicted proteins | sample 3176221 | NCBI WGS metagenome assembly SXGT01 (sample SAMN11356862, study PRJNA531348) | freshwater metagenome | isolation source: freshwater sample F1-120 | place: China: Fuxian Lake, Yuxi | collected 2017-12-25 | reverse complement strand
CTGGCCGGACGTCGAAGCGGAGACCGCACCGGGTGTCGGGCAGAAGCGGCGGCGTGACCTGGTCCCAGAGCCGCGCCACCGGCTCGAGCACGAGATCCTCGGGCGCGGTCCGGCAGCCGGGCAGCGCGAGGGCCACCAGCACGCCGAGAAGGAGAGCTGCTCCGCCGCAGGTCTGCATGGGCCCTCCACACACGACCCCGAGGGGCCCCGCAAGGTCGTGCCTGTCCTTGGAGAGTCGGCGCTCTCGGAACCGCCCCCGCCTGGTGGGGTCGGCCGCGGGTCAGGCGGCCCAGATGCTCGACAAGCTGCGGGGCATGGTGCGACCCGCAGTAACGGCGACGGTGTCACTGGGCCGGCCGGGGTTCCGCCAGCATTCGTACCGGCCGGCGAGTTGGCTCGAGGTCTGGGGCCATTTGCTTGATGAGGGCTGGGGGGATGGGTGTGGCCGCCGACGTCCGGGCGCAGACCCGCCAGCAGAACGAGCTGGAGACAGCGCGTCTTCCGCGACGGCGACGGATTCGGTCTACATTCACGATCGAAGACGGGTTCCTAACCCATCTTGTCGAGGATGGCGCGCGACTGCCTGAACTCGAGGCCGACCGCCATGTCCATCTCACGATCTCGCTGAACTGCGTAGAAATCCGGCGCCGTACTTTGCAGATGAGGAGCTTTGCCGCGGCGGTGCTCGGAGCCCTGCCCTCCTGCCTGGATCGCCAGGTGGACGTACCGCCCGACGGGCAGAGCGCGAGCGCCTGTTGGCCGCTCGCTCATCGTGCACGGCTCGCCAAGATGCACGCGCCTCAGCACGCCCAGGATTGGCCCGTATCGACCTCCAAGCACGCCATTCCCACGCCTCTTGGGTCTGCAGGATGGCCGAGGTCAGCCTCGGGGCTGGAGTCCAAGCCCTCCCGCAGCACCCCCCTCTCGGGTGAACCATGCCGTTAGAATTTGGCCTGGGTGGGGGTCATGGTTGCGGAAAATGACAGCGAAGGCGCCCGGTGCAGGTCGCTGGCGGCCCGTCCGAATGAACCGGTCACCGAGTCGACCTGCTTCAAGCATCTATTTAGCCTCCTTGCAGGGAGGGCCGAGTATGTGGCCACTCGCGCCGGATGACCGTGCTTGGCCATGTACGGGCGCTGCTCGAATCGACCGCGCCCCGTATCCGGCAGTCGGCCATGCGTCTTGGCGTCATTGAGATCAATGGTCTTCGGGTGGTGGCTGACGCGCCAGCGACTCGTAGATTTCCAGTGTTCGAGCGACGACGATGGCTTCAGTAAATTCTTCGCCCACCACCCGAAGCGCCGCGGCCGCCAGGCGGCTGGCCCGACTTGGGTCACGCAACAGATCGAGGATCGCCCCGGCGAGCGCGGGCACGTCTCGCGGAGGAACCAGGAGCCCGTTCACATCGTGGACGACGAATTCACGGCAACCGGGGACATCAGTCGCGACGATAGGACGACCAACCGCAGCCGCCTCCAGCAGCACCTTGGGAAGCCCTTCCGGATAGTAGGTCGGAAGCACGACGATGGTTGCCTGTGCCAACACGGAGGGCATGTCGGTGCGGTGGCCCCACCACTCGACGATACCCTCGTCGACCCAAGCCATGAGCTGTACCACCGGGATCGTCTTTGGGTTGCCGGTGTCCGGACCTCCCGCCAGAACGAATCTCAGTCCGGGCCTCTTCGCTCGGAGGAGGCGGGCAGCCGCGACGAACTCGGCGACGCCCTTGTCCCAAAGCATTCGCGCTGCGAGCATCACCACTGGATTTGAGGGTGGGGGAGTCTCGCGGAAGCGCTCGAGGTCGACGCCCGAACCGCGGATCAGAGCCGCGCGCTTTTCGGGAAGAAGGCCCGAGCGGATGAACGCCGCCAGATCCTCCTTGTTCTGCAGGATCGTAACGGATCGGCCCGAACGCAGAACGATGCGGAAGAGTACTTGCACGATGTGGCGCAACCACTGTGCCCGAGAATCGGCAGAGAAGGCGAAGCCGAGTCCGCTGAGAGCGTTTACTCGAGGCACGCGCCGTGCGACCATCATTGCCGCAAGGTTTCCGTAAAGGACTGGCTTCAGCGCGACAAGATGTACAAATTCAGGTTTGGAGTAATGTAACAGGCGTGCGATTGCCGCTACGCTCCGGAATTCACGCAGCGGGTTGCGCCCCTGACGCGAAAGTGCCAGCGGGATGAAGTGGATCCCAGCGGTCTCAAACGCCGCGCGCCGCCCGGTTTCAGCGGCCGCGACGATCACCTCGGCACCGGCTGCTTTGGCCGCGAGAGCGATTGGCAGGCGATGAGAGAGGAAGAACCAGTCGACGTTGACGATGAAGAGCAACTTCCTGCCTGTGAGTCCCGCCACAAGGGGCGCTGCCGCTGCACCCCCCACTGTGGCAGACGCCGTCGACTCACTGGCCGTCATGTTTCACTCTCGAAGCGAACCAGGACCGCTGCCGGCCCTGATGGTCAAATCATGTTTGATCCAGATGATCTGGTGGGCGCAAGTTGTACGGTCTCGAACTCGCCATGCCAATAGCCGAACTCCAACCATTCTTCGAGGAAGAGACGGTTGGCGTCACCCTTCGGCAAAGTCATCGGGATCCTGAGCGGGATCAGCCGCCGAGCGAGCATCCGCGAGAGACATCTGATGTTGTAGAATCGGCTTCAGAGACTCGCGGTTGGGACCATCTGTGACCGATGACATTCGAACAGCCTTTCCTTGGTGGGCGAAGGTGCTTGCAAAGCTTGTTCTAGCCCGCATTCCTGTGCCATATTCTTGGTGGAAACGCGTCGGCGTTTTCCGTCATGGCGGGATGGACCAGCTCGAGTATGCGCTGGGCGTGTTCGCCGCCCACGAGCGGTATGCTCGAGTGTACCTGCCTTCGGATTTCACGGTGCTCGAATTTGGTCCGGGCGATTCCGTGGCGACGGCCGTCTTGGCCAAGGTCGCCGGTGCGTCGAGAAGTTGGTTGGTCGATCAGGGCGCTTTCGCGTCACGCGACCTCGCGGGCTACCAGGCCCTCGCTCAACGCGTGAGTTCAGACCCCCAGTTCGAGTCGCTCGAGGAGCTTCTCGAACGATGTGCCGCGACATACCTGACCGCCGGGGTGTCGAGCCTTGCTGCTGTCCCTTCAGGATCAGTCGACTGGGTCTTCTCACAGGCAGCCTTGGAGCACGTTCCGCTGGACGAGTTCGACTCGCTCTTGCACGAGATCGCTCGCGTACAGCGCCCAGGGGGCGTCTCGACGCACCGGATCGATCTCCGCGATCACCTCGGTGACGGTCTTCACTCCCTTCGCTTTCCGACGCGAGTATGGGAGAGCAAGCTGTTTCGGACCTCGGGGTTTTACACGAATCGTTTGCGCGCATCTGAGATCAATCGGCGGTTCACCGCCTGTGGGTTCTCGATTGAAACATGCGAGCTCGATCGCTGGCCCGCACCTAAGCTCGGTCGCGCCCGGATCGCGCACGACCTGCGCGGGATCTTGGACGAGGATCTCCTGATTCGCGGCATCTGGCTGGTCGTGCGTCGAAACTGAAGTCGCTCGCATCCGGCCGTTTGGAGTACTGGGCGGTACCGGTTCCACTGAATCGCTCCGGGTTCTCCGGAGAGCCGGGTCGACATCAACTTGGACGAGGGGGGCATGCGGCCGCCTGGCCCAGCGCAGGAACCGCCAAGGCTCGAAGCCCTGTGGAGGGGTGCCTTGCCGTAGACAAGAAGTCGTCGCTGGTATGGCCCCAGATCAGGAACGCGGGGCACCTACCGAGCCGGGGCGGACTCTGCCCCGGTTCGGTGGGGACGGACGGATCTGCTTTTGGCGTCGACGTTGTCGTGATTGGCTGGGAGATCTTCCGAACCTGCGCAGAGATTGGAGCAAGAGCAAGCTTATCGGTCTTGCACGAGTAGCCGAGTCTGTGGTTACTCGCCGATCATGCCTGTGCGTGGCGACTTGGAGGCGCGGCTGGAGCGGGCCGAGACTGCCACCGAGCCCGACGTCGTACCGATTGGGGCGTGCGCCGACGGTGGGGCCGGCCTCGCTATCCTTCCTCCAGCGCGGGGGCCCTTCGCGCCAGAGGATCCACCGGAGAAGGCGTCCTCTCCCGTGCTGGGGGCATTCGCGCCACATCTCACCGGCGTGGGGTCCGCAGCCGAGCGCGGCGTGGTCTGGGAGACGCTCGGCACGCTGAGCACCGAGGTCGAGAACTTGCGCTTCAAACTCGCGATGGCGCAACAGGTCGAGGGCCGTCAGCGCGGCGAGATCGCTAGGCTCGAGCGGCGCATCGCGGTTCTCGAGACCGAGCGCCGCGAACTCATCGGCCAGGTCGCGCACCGCGACCGCCTGCTCACGTTGATCCAGAGTTCGCGCTCGTGGCGCTGGACGCAGGCGTTGCGGCGACGGCTCGGTCGGCGTTGAGAGGACACGGGGTTCCTTGCGGTTGCTGGGGGGTCGTGACAGGGGTGGGCGCATGACATTGCACAGAGGGCTGTTGTCGGGTGGGTCGCGCCGGGCTGGCCTCCGGACGATCGAGACTGCGGTCATGGCGGGTTTCATCCTTGTGCTGGCCGCCTGCGAAGCGCCGCCTTCAGGCGATCCCTCCCCTCCAGGGGGACCAGACCGAGCGGATTCGGGAGCGGGACTTCCGCCGGTGGCAGGGGGCTCAACGGAGTCGATGGACGACGAGGTAGTTGCGTCCTCCGAGGACGAGGCGGATGTTCTCGAGGAGGCCGGCGCGACGACGGGTCCAGCACCGCTGGCCCTCGACCCCGAAAAGATGCGTGCCGAGATCGGCGAGGCCTGGATCATCGCTCTGCCCCCTGAATGGGAGCCTTTTGCCAGCGATCCCGCCGACCCCCAGGCGAGTCGCCTGAAACTCACGGAGGATGGCAAGCCGCTCGGGCCGGCCAACAGCGTTCACAAGGCGATTCGGGAAGAGGGGGGTGGCGCGTACTCGCACTGGGGGACGGCCCTCTATTTCTCGACCTCTGACGGCGCCAACCCGCAGACCGGCGGGCGCTTGTACCGCATCGAGATCGTCGCACCGAACTGACGCTTGGAGGTTCGAGGCGCCGGTCGAGCCGTGCGCGCCTGGTCGCGCTCGCCGTGCCCAGAGTCGGGGCCGAGGCAGAGTTCGAATCGGTGGCCCGGGGCGCGGTTCTCCCGTCAGACCTTGTCGAGCGATCGGTCGACCGTTCGGCTGGTCGTGGCGAGCTGTCGGGCCCGCGAAGAACTCCGTTGCACGCTCGAGAGGACGCGATCCCACTCGGCCAGGATCCTGGCTGGACTCCGGTCCGTCATCTTCTCGCGCGCAGCCCGCGCGAGCCGGCGCGCGAGGGGTCGATCTCGCGCGAGCCGCAGGATGGCCTGCGCTAGCGCGCCGGGGTCGTCCTCGGGCACGACCAGCCCGGTCACGCCGTCCTCGAGCACGCCGCAGGCGCGAGACGCGATGGCGGGCACGCCCGCCGCCATCGCTTCGAGGAGAGCGTTGGGTTCTCCTTCGTAGCGCGACGCCAGCACGAAGAGGTCGTGCTCGTCGATTCCCGCCCAGGGTTCGGCCAGGGCCCCAGTGAAGTTGAGTCGTGGTCCGAGGCCGAGCCGCGCCGCCTGCTCGACCAGTGCTGCGCGGTCCGGGCCTTCGCCGATGATCCGGAGGGTCCACTGCGGGAACTCGCCCGCGACACGTGCGAAGGCTTTGAGGAGTACGTCGCAGCCCTTCTCGGACGAGAGGCGGCCGATGGTCACGACGCGATGCGGCAGCTCGTCCGTACTTGGCGCAGGCTGCGGCGAGCGCGGGCGTGCGACGGGATTCGAGATGATCCAGCACGAAACGCGCGGTATCCGTTCCCTTGCCCAGCCAGCGATGTGCTCGTTCTGCACGACGATCGCGTCGGCAAGTGGATAGGCGAGAGCCCGCGCTCCGTGCCAGATTTTTCCAGGGTTGTGCCGGTGAGGATCGGTCCGTTCGCTGATGACAACCGGTACCCCGAGCCCGGTGGTTGCGAGCAGGGCCAGCACGTTGCTCTGGTCGCCAAAACTCACCACGACGTCGGGACACTGCTGCCGCACGGTACGGCGCAAGGCGCGGATACGCCTTACATTGGCGAGGGCGGCCTGAACGGTCGACCTGGAAGTGCCGATGAGGTCGAGTCCGACGCGCACCACCTGTGGATCGACGGGGAAGAAATCCGTGGCGACCGGGCTCAGCGTGAGCAGCGCGACCGTGTCCCCACGTGCGGCCCAGTGATTGGCGAGCATCGAGAGAACACGTTCGGCGCCGCCGGCGGCAAGAGAAGCGATGACAAGGGTCAAGCGCATCGGACAGTCTCGCGGTGGGCCATGGCGGGCCGAAGGGGGCTACGGCTGATTGCGGGATTCGTGCTGGTCCGCACGATTGCTCCGGCCAAGATCTCTGCCTCCATGAACGGCCCTTGGTCGTCTGCGGCGCGGTTGCGGGCCTCTTCGGGCTCGAGCCGCAGGGCGTATTGATCGCAGTCTCGCACGCACGCGGCGGTCGCGTCGAGGACTCCGAAGACGTACCTCAGATTTGACCCGATCGGACATGCGGTCTAACGGAGGTCCGGGTTCGATCCCGATGAGCACCCCGATCCAGCGCCAAAATCCATCCGAGGCACAGTCGGCCCCGAGCGGGCAGGGCGGAGCCAGCGCGCTGCCGCTCCTGGCCTTTCTCTGGCGGCACCCCCGGGCGATCCTCCTCGGTACTCTCGCCGCACTCGTCCTGTATGGCGGCCTGGCACTCCTTGCCCGCGTCGTCTTTCCGGGCACGACGGTTGCCAGTCTGGGGTTGCGCTTCCCCTTCGAGGGTGTCGACGAGGGCAAGTATCCCAACGGCCTGCGCTTCAGCCCGCAGGATCTCCTCGCGCCGGCGGTTCTCGAGCGCGTCTACGGCGAGAACGATCTCGGGGGTGCCGAGGACTTCGACCATTTCAAGACCGCATTCTTCATCACGCAATCGAATCAGGCTCGCGAGGAGCTGCGCGCTGAATACGCGGTCAAGCTGCGCGACAGCCGGCTCTCGGCCGCGGAGCGCCGGGAGCTCGAAGAGGACTTTGCGGCGCGCCTGAAAGGCTTGCAGACGAACACCTTCCGGCTTGCCTGGGAGTCCCGATCGCCGATCGCGCTGGCTCCCGCCCAGGTCGAGAAGGTCCTGCTCGATATTCCGGCGACGTGGGCCCGGCTCGCCGAGGAGCGGCGCGGCGTCCTTGGCTACGACTTGGCCCTCGCCTCGGCTCTGTCCGGTGCGCAGGCCTCGCCGGCCGCGGATCCGCTTCTCACCGGAGAACTCCTGCGACGCAACGTGGAGAATCTCTCCACCATGGCCGCAGCACTCGCCGAGCTGCCCGGTGCAAGCCTGGTGCGCGGTTCGGGTGGCGAGACCGTGATCGATCTCGGTGAGCAGGTCAGCGCCTTTTCCGAGGTTGTCGTCGTCCCGGCAGTGTTGACCGGTGTCAAGTTGGCACGCGGCAATTCGCCGCAGGCGACCGACGAGGCGCTGCGCTACCGCCGGGAGACGTTGAAGCGCGCGCTCGAGGGTGCGCAGCACCGTGCGCGTGAACTTGAGGGCAACTATTACGCCTACGTCTCGCAGAGCGGGAGCGGGCAGTCGGCTCGGCCGGCGGATGCAGTCCCGGTCGGGGGACAGGCCGGGCTCTCGGCGGGGGGGGCAGCCATGCTTCCCGGCGCCGGCATGATTGCGCAGGTGGGCGGGGGCGTCATCGACGAGCTGATCGAACTCCGGGAGCGCACCCAAGATGTGGTCTATCGGCAGAAGCTCAACGATGACGTCCGCGCGGCGAAGCTCCGCGCGGTGCAAGCCGCAGAGACCCTGAGCTTTCTCGAGCTCTTGCAGCAGGAGGCGCAGGCCCCCACGCAAGCTTCCCCCGCTGTGAGCGCCGAGGAATTTGCCGAGCGGGTAACGGCGGCGCAGTCGCAGCTAACAGATTTTGCATCGCGTCTCAAGGCGTTCTACGACGAAATTTCGGCGCGGAACCTGCGTCCGGAGGCCGGACTCTACGTCATCGACGAACCCTTCTGGGTCGAACGCTCGCCCGTGCTCTCGCTCGTGCGGATTATCCTCGGCGCAGTAGCGGTCGCGACGCTGGCCATGCTCGCCATTGTCGCCGTGTGCGCCCTGCGCGAGGCGCGTTCGTCAGGCTGACCTCCCGCACCGCGTCACGCCCATCACCAGCCCGAGCACGAGCAGCGGTGCTCGTTCGTCGAGCAGGTTGTGGCTGAAGAGACAGTCCGCGGCGAGCAGGGTGACCACCACCGCGGCCGCGGCTGATCGGCGGCGCCAGGCGGCCATGGCACCGGCACCAAGGAGTGCCACCAGGCCGAGCACGCCGGGCACGCCGTTGGAGACCCATTGTTCGAGCACCATGTTGTGTGGACCCATCTCGAGCGAGCGCGAGTATCCCGTTCCCCGACCGAGCCACCAATGCCCCGGCAAGGCGTCGAGGCTGTAGCGCGCGCAACGCTCGCGATCGCTCGAGGCCAGAAAATTCTCGGGGCCGTCGGTGGCGAGGAGTGTCGTGACCCGCTCATGCTCGATCCAACGGACGACATCGCCGTTGGCGATTCCAACGGCGAGCAGGAGCGCCGCTGCCGCGACGGTTCCCGCAGCGGCGGCGAAGCCGACCCGGGCCCCTGTCGAACGCCGACGGGCCCAGACCAGCATGGCGCCGCACCAGATTCCAAGCAGAAGGCCCAGCAGAAGCAGGGCAGCGCGGGAGAACGTGGCAACGATCGCCACCGCACAGATCGCGAGCAGAGCCAGGTCGCCCAGCCGCGGTCGGTCGTAGGCCACCATGGCTCCGGTGATGAGTACCACGCTGAAGCCCGCCAGGTTGGAGTTCTCCGCGATGCCGGCCGCACGGTAGCCATCGACCGAGAACGTACCGGGTTCGAGCGCGTCGAGGCCCATCGTGGCGACGAGCACCAGGAAGCCCGGCAGCAGGACGAAGCGGAGGTCTCCCTCGCGGAGCCCTGCGCGCCCGCACCACAGCGCGGCGAGCAGATTGACCAGCCCGTAAACCCGAAGAATGTCCATCCCGTCGCTGGGGGGCATGGCCTCGGGGAGGAGGGTCCAGAGCAGGTAGACCGCCGTCAGGTAGGCGTAGGCAGCAACCAGCAGCGCGTTGCTCGAGTCTGCGTCGCCTGGATCGGTGAGCGGCAGGCCGGCTCTCCGCCAGCGCAGCAGGGCTGTGGCTGCGACGGGCGCGAAGCCGAGCGCGAAGAGGACGGTCGGACGGACGGGCAGGAAACCCCAGCTGAAGAGGTAGTTGTCCAGCGGCGCCACGAAGAGCGCGAGCAGGACGCTCAGGTACAGTTTTCCGAGGAGACGCCCCACGTGGCCGTTGCCTCCGATCGGGGTCGAGGCTAGCACAGAGAACCCGCGGCCGGACATCGCTCCTCGATGTCGGCTTCGCGGCTCGGGGCGGAAGCACGATGTGCGGCATCGCGGGGCAAGTCTGGCACGATCCAACGCGTCCGATCGACGCTGATCTCCTGCGTCGCATGAGCGCGGTCCTGCGCCACCGTGGTCCGGACGACGAGGGCGTGTGGACGGCGCCAGGCGTCGGCTTGGCGCACCGCCGCCTCTCCATCATCGACCTCTCGCCGCGTGGCCACCAGCCGCTCGCCAACGAGGACGGCACGGTTCGCATCGTCTTCAACGGCGAGATCTACGGCTTCGCGGCGCTGCGCGAGCGGCTCATGGCAGCCGGCCACACCTTCCACTCCGAGAGCGATACTGAGGTCCTGGTCCATCTTTGGGAGGACGAAGGCCCGGGGATGGTGACCCACCTCACCGGCATGTTCGCCCTGGCACTCTGGGACGCGCGCAGTCGCACCCTCTTCGCGGCACGCGATCGGCTCGGCAAGAAACCCTTCTTCTACCGGGCAGACGGCCGCGGTCTCGCCTTTGCCTCCGAGCCCCGCGCGCTCTTGCTCGACCCCGAGGTGCGCGCCGAGGCCGACACAGACGCCCTCGGCGACTACCTGACCTACGGCTACGTGCCGGGTGCTTCGAGTGCATTCCGGGGTATTCGCAAGCTGGCGCCGGCGCATACCCTCTGCCTTCGGGACGGCAAGCTCGCCATTGAGCGCTACTGGACGATCCGGCACCAACCGCGCGCGAGGGCCTCGAAGGCGGACCTCCTCGCCGAGCTGGGCACTCTCCTCGAGGACGCTGTCCGCGTCCGCATGCGCAGCGACGTGCCACTCGGTGCGTTGCTCTCGGGCGGGATCGATTCGACCCTCGTCGTGGCATTGATGGCCCGCGCCGGCATGGGGCGCATCCAGACCTTCTCGATTGGCTTCGAGGAGGCTGCTTATGACGAGTCGCCGCACGCCGCCCGTGTGGCGCAGCACCTCGGCACCGACCATCACGAGAGGATCGTCCGACCGGACGTTGCGGCGATCCTGCCGCGTCTCGTCTGGCACCACGGCGAACCCTTCGCTGATTCCTCGGCGCTACCGACCTTCATGCTGGCCGAGATGACGCGGCAGTCGGTCACGGTCGCGCTTGGCGGCGACGGTGGCGACGAGTCCTTCGCCGGCTACGATCGGTACTTGATGGCGCAGGTCGCGGGATGGGCGGACGTTCTGCCGCGGTCCTGGCGTGCGGCCCTGGCTCGCGCGGCCGCGGCCCTCGTGCCACGCGGCGCGGTCCCGAAATCGTTGCCCTATCGCGCCGGACGATTCCTCGAGGTGCTGGCCCGAACCCCGGTACGGCGTTACGCGGCCTGGGTCGCTTTCTTCGACGAGGAAGCCAAGCGCGAACTCTGTACACCGACCTTCCTCGAGACGCTCGGTGAGCGCGACGCGCTCGATCGACTCGATGCACTCGTGGCGGGATCCGACGGCACGACGCTGGTCGAGCGGCTGCAGGACGCCGACGCGCTCATGTACCTGCCCGACGACCTGCTGGTGAAGGTCGACATCGCCAGCATGGCGCACTCGCTGGAGGTTCGCTCGCCTCTCCTCGACCATCGCGTGGTCGAGTTCGCGGCTGCTCTGCCACCGGCGCTGAAACTCGGTGGCTTCACCAAGAAGGTGGCGTTGCGCCGGCTCTTGCGGGGGCTTGTCCCCGATTCGATCATCGACCGACCCAAGATGGGCTTCGGCGTGCCGATCGACCGTTGGCTGCGCAGCGAGCTACGCGACTTTGCTTACGACACCCTGCTCTCGTCGCGTGCGCTCGATCGTGGTTACTTCCGGCGCGAGGCCATGGTGCAGATGCTCGACCGCCACGTCTCCAACGAGAAGGCCGACCACTTTCGTCTCTGGAACCTGCTCATGCTGGAGCTCTGGCACGGTGAGTTCATCGACGGCCCGATCTCGCTGGAGCCACCCGGGGGGTGGTTGCGGTGAGAGCGGGAACCCAGGCGGGGCGTCGCTCGCCGCTGCGCATCGCCTTTGTCATCGCGACGCTCGACCAGGCTGGCGCCGAGAAGCAGCTCACCTTGCTGGCGACGAACCTGCCGCGGGACGAGTTCGAACCCCATGTGCTGGCCTTGCACCGCGGTGGTCACTACGAGGCGGTGCTGCGCGAGGCGGGGATTCCCGTGCACGTCATCGGCAAGCGCCGGAAGCTCGATCTCGGAACCTTCCGCCGCCTGCGCGCCGCACTGCGCGCGATCGACCCCGACGTGATTCACAGTTGGATGTTCACCGCCAACGCGCATGTCCGTCTTTTGCACGACGGTCGGCGGCAGCGGCCCTGGATCCTGACCAGCGAGCGCGGCCACGATGACCTCAAGACGCGCTGGCAGCGCTGGCTCGACCGACGTCTCGTTGCCCGCACGAGTGGCATCGTGGTCAACGCTCGGGCTCTTGCCGACAGTGCTCGCGCCGCTGGCTTCGCGGCCGAACGGATCACGATCATCCCCAACGGCATCGAGCCCACTCCACCGCGATCCAGATTGACAGGGCGAGAACCCGACGACGACTTCCGGATCGCCTTCGTCGGACGGCTCTCCCCGGAAAAACGGGTCGACGTGCTGATCGAAGCCGCCCGCCAGCTCGTCGAGGCTGGGCTTGCGGTAAAGCTCGACCTGATGGGTGACGGTCCGGAGCGGCCGGCGCTGGAACACAGCAGGGCTCGCGCAGCACTGGGATCGCGAATCAGCTTTCGCGGTCACCAGCCCGACGCGTCGTCTCTCCTGCCAGCTTACGACGCTTTCTGGCTCGCGAGCGATTTTGAAGGAACGTCCAACAGCCTCCTCGAGGCAATGGCCGCCGGGCTCGCGGTGGTGGTCTCGGCGATACCCGCCAACAGCGGAGTGGTCCGCGCGGGCGAGACGGGTCTACTCTTCACTGCGGGCGACCCAGCGGCACTGGCCGCGGCGACGCGCCGGCTGATCGACGATCCCAAGCTGGCGGCACGGCTCGGGTGTCAGGCCGCCGCATCGATTGAAAGCTCGTATGTCCTCGAGAGCATGATCGTCCGTCATGCCGCTCTCTTCAGAAGCCTCGTCGACGGGCGAGATCGCCGAGTTTGACGACATCGCGATCGCGACCAGGAATGCGCGACGAAGGAGATTCTAGGATGACGTTACGACCCAATGACGTGCGCTTCGGTTTTGGCGACAATTGGCTCAACTTCGCCGAGCTGATCGACGAGGGCAGGATCGTGGAGGCCGAGTGCTCCCTGCAGCGGCTCTGCGGCCGCGACCGACTGGACGATCTCCGTTTGATCGACATCGGCTCTGGCAGCGGGTTGTCCTCGCTTGCCGCGCGCCGCCTGGGGGCGCGAGTGCACTCCTTCGACTACGACGACGATTCTGTCGCTTGCACGGCCTGGCTCCGGGAGCGGCAGCGACCGGCCGACACTAACTGGAGCGTCGAGCAGGGGTCGATCCTGGACCCGTCTTATCTCGCCGCGCTTGGAACCTTCGACATCGTCTACTCGTGGGGCGTTCTCCACCATACGGGTGCCCTAGCGGAAGCCCTGTCGCGCGCGGCGTCGCTCGTCGACGTTCAGGGCCTGTTTATTTTTGCACTCTACCGGAAGACTTCGCTCTGCGGTGCGTGGACTCTCGAGAAGCGATGGTACGCGGGGGCGTCGCCGGGAGCGCGGGCCTGGGCCCGGCGCCTGTACATTAGCGCAATGAAGCTCAACGACAGGGTCCATGGGAGAGATTTCAATGCTTACGTCACCAGCTACGCCAAGAGCCGCGGAATGAGCTTCGAGCACGACGTACACGACTGGTTGGGCGGCTACCCGTACGAGTCGATCACCGCTGTCGATGTCGCGGCGTGCATGGATCGCCTCGGCCTCGAGCCTGTACGCAGCTTCGTGACTCGGGCAGGACTTGGACTATTCGGATCGGGTTGCGACGAGTATGTCTACCGGCGGACTGGCTAACGCTATGAGGTGGTGTTCGTTCTTTGGCGGATGGGCGGGCGACGGTCCGCCAGCGTCGCCTTGCGGGCGGTGAAGACCTGCCCCATTCACCAGGCAGAGGTTCCGCTACGGACGAGGCGATATCCTCCCGTCAAGGCGGCCAGCGGGAAGAGCCACTTGAGCATCTCACAGCCCGCCTCCCACAGGCTCAGCACTTGGCTCTTCCAGCCGAACCAACTGCCCGCCGGATAGCTCATGAACGTGTTGTCCTGTCTGGATTCCAAGATCGGGATGATTGGGGTCTTCGGCCCACCATAGAGCCTGCGAAGGAGAGTTGGGTTCTTGGAGATCTGTTCAACGCCTTCGACTAGGCGATCGGCGCGCTCTCCAAGGACTTCCATATCCGGGTCATACAGGTGCCAGTCCCCGTCGTACCACGCCTCCATGACCACATGGCCGCCCAGCCCGACATGCCGTCCCTGCAATCCAGACCGCTGCAAGAGGTGGAGGAGCAGATACGACGACTGATCGCAAAAGAGTGAGTGGCCGTGCGCTATCATGGTCTCGGGGTCGCGGATGTGGGCGAAGTCGGACTTGAAAAATCCGAAGGCCCAGAGGATCCAATTGCTAAAGAAATTGTGTCTCGCATCGTCATGAGTGAAACGCTCCGTGACGAGTTCGTAGAGGACCTTGACGGCCGCCTCCGGGCTTGCTTGCTCGAGCGGCCTGCCCAATCGCGTCGTGGCCTGCTGAAGAACGTCCTCGACCGTGCGGAGACGGTCTACAAGTTCGGCGTCAAAACGCTCCCATGGTCTAGGGGAGTGGTTCCGGTAATGACCGAGGGGGGTCCAAGCTCCGAGCAGGCTGGCCACTCCAAGAAGAGTTCCGGAGAACATGCAGATCGCGCCGATAAATTGTCGTTTGGAATTCATGCTCGTGCCTTCTCAATATTAGAATGTTGGGGAGCCCCCTTCGCATCGGTCTCGAGCCCGATTGAGGGAGTCTGCACGAGGTAGCGCCTTTGCACCGAGCACCCTGGTCGTCGCTTTGAAGTCTATGGCTCTTGTTGGTCCCCTTGTGCGACAAGTTTAGGCCACATCCTGCGCTTCTCCTCTACCACCCGAGCGCGCTCGGCCGAATGCGGAGACGGTTACGAACCAAATATGTTAGTGCGAGGCTGCGCGCGGCGGTCGCGACCAGCATGCCAATCGCCGCGCCCCACGCTCCGAGCGATGGAATCAGGGCTACGTTGAGGATGACGGTGAGCGCAGCGCAGCCATTCACTGCCCGCAGCGCATCTCGTTGATGACCGGTCATGGAGAGCAAGAAGCCGACCGACCCCGAGGCGGCAATCACGAGTTGCGCGCCGGCGAGCGGCAGGAGGAGGGGCGCTGCCTCGACAAACTCGGGTCCGAAGAGGGCGAGTAGCGGACGGGCCACTACGGCCAGAACCGCGATCGTGAGTGCCGACCACCAGAGTGTCAGCCGGGCCGCATGGGTCACGGCGGCTTGAAGCTCGGCGAAGCGCTGCCGCGCATACAGATCAGCGATCTGCGGTGCCAAGATCGATTCGACCGAGACGACACCCATGCTGACCAGCGAGGCGAGCCGAGCCGCGACGCCATAGACGCCGGCGGCGGTGGTGCCGCCGAGTGCACCAAGCAGCAGCATGTCGGCCTGGCTGATGATGGTCTGTCCGAGAGCCATGCCGAACATCGCACCAGAAACCGCGCGCCAGTGTTCGGTATCGTCATTGCTTCGATCGGGATTGACGTCGCGGACCTCGGCCCGGACTCCGCGCACGGCATGGCGGGCGCGGTTGGCGGCAAACGCGAGCACGGCTAGGCAGGCTAGCGCATTGGCGAGCAGCGCTTGACTAGCCGCAACCGGCGCCGACGAGAACTTCTGCCATGCGGCCAGTACGGCGAGCAGGAGGATCGGGCGGGCGACGCCTTGGAGGATATTGGCGAGGGCAGGTCGACCCAGAGCCACCAACTCGGACGCGTTCACCTGCAGCGCTACGTTCGGGATCAGCAGCAGTGCGGCACAGCCAAGGGCGATCGTACCTCCGGCCGCTAATCGCTCACCAAGGGCGCTGGCGGTGAGTGCGGCCAAAGTACCCACCGCTAGGCTGCCGGTCAGCGCACGGCGGCTCGAGAAGCGCATGAAGCGGGCAAGGACGTGGCTCAGGCCCTGGCCCGCGTAGGTCGCGACGAAACGCAGCGTGGCGCCATCCGCGCCGCGAATCGCAAGCAGGCCGAGCAGGGCCACCCACGCCAGTGCATAGACGTAGAGCCCGTAGGCCGCGACCCCGAGCCAGCGTGCCAGAACCACCTGCGCGATCAAGGTGAGCACGGCCCCTGAGCCGTTCGCCACCAAAACCGAAGTGGCGCGCCACAGCACGTTTCTCTGGGCGGCCTGCGGTGCGGGCTCAGGCGCCGAGGGCATAGCGTCCCCCGACGAGTGCCAGAGCGGCGAAGACCTGGAAGAGAGCGCTCACGCGGATGAGCGGCACGAGACTTCGCTCCAGGCGCGCCGGATCGATCCGTGCCAGCAGGGGCAAGACGATGAGCACGAGCCAGGGCATCACGAAGCGCCCCTGGGGATGAACAAGCGCTCCATGCCGCAGTGCCAACGTCAGCGCGGCGAGCGAGGCGGCCGCGCCCGCCACGACGAGCAGGGCGGCAGCTTCATCGGGTCGCTCGGCATGCCGGCGTGCGCTCAGGATCGGCAGTGCGAGGAGCAGAGCCAGCGACGCCCAGCGCAGCGAGGCGTGAAGGACGTCGGGGTAGGTGACGTCGTGCCAGCCGGCCGCGCCCACCAGAAGTTTCCACGACAGGGCATCCTGATCCCAAGCCACCGCTGTCGAGAGCAGGGTTCGGATCCAGGTGACGAGCAACTCCGCCGCCGGGAGGAGGCGCGTTTCGTAGGGGATGGTGGTGCGGGGAACGAGCACGAAGCCTGCGAGCGTCGCACCTGCGAGGACCACACTAAGGCGCCATGCCCGGCGGCTCAGCACGTGCCGCTCTTCGGGCCCGGTGCGGCGGACGCGTCGAGCCCATATGAGCGCGAGCAGCAGCGGCAGCGCGACGAGGGCATAGGCGAGGGACTGCGGCTCGCGCAGCGCACGGGAGAGCCGCGCCATCGCCTCGGGATTGCCGGCACCCGAAATCCCCGTGAGCCCGATGACCCCGAGTGCGATGGCAGCGCCCATCGCGACGATGCCGGCTTTGCCATGAGCCATCGTGCGCGCAGCCTCGCGCCAGCCCCTGCCCTGGATGAGGTCTGCCGAGCGGCGCGGGTGATCCGGCCTTGCTTCGTTCCGCACAGCGGGTCCTTGGTCGCCAAGCACGGTACCGCTGCCTGCCTCCAGCTCGCGGGGTATGGGCATGGCCGATGCTGCGCGACGCCGACCGTCGGCATGAATTAAGTAAAATAATAGGACGGCGAGGCCGGCACCCAGCGCAAAATCAACCCAGAACACTGCGCCGAGCAACAGCGATCCCACCGCCAGCCGTCGGCTCCGGCGGCGCTGCGCGCCATCCTTGGCCACGACGGCAGCAACCGCGCCCGCGCCAGCAAGCGCACCCATGCCCATCGCCGGGGCGTAGTTCGAGGTACCGGCCAGGACGATCACGGCATGGGGCCAGAGCAGGATCAGGCAATATCCGAGCTGCAAGGTTTCGTCGCAGCCGGTGCGACAGAGCCAGAACAGTCCCGCTCCGGCGAGCAGGAGGCCCGTGGCTGCCGAGACCAGGCGGTAGAGCGTGAGGCGATCGAGAACCGAGAACTTTCGTGCAAAGCCGCCGAGAAGCCTGAAGGGCTCGTAGAAACCCGGCGCACGCAGTGTCGAGTTGAGAATGGACGCTCCGGCCGGCGGTGTCTCGGCCTGATCGATCTGGTGGCGCATCGGCCGGCGCAGGGTGGCGGCGACTCGATCCCGCGCGGCTTCTCCGGCGACCGGCAGAATCTCGCGCGAATGATGCTGCACGCGCTCCTGCTCCAGCGCGCGAGCGGTGTGCGCGATCGAACGTGGGTAGCCGACGGTATTTCTTTCAAGACCGCTTGCGACCAGAGCTTCGATTGCTCCGGCGTGCGAGGTCTCGTCGGCCGCCTGCAGGGGCGGCAGCAAGGCTGCGTGCAGAACGACGCTCGATGCGACCAGCAACCCAGCCCCGGCAATGCGTCGGCGCAGCCGCCCGAGCCAGACCCAGCCCACCACGAAGGCGAGCACCGCCGCTCCCAGGGCCGGCGCAAGCAGGCGGCCCGTCGCAATGAAGAAGAAGATCCGTTGCAGTGCCTCCAGGAGGGGTACGGGTGCCCCCTCGACGATTTCGTGCAGGATGGGGTCGTTCGAGGGGGCATCCGCAGACACCGGGCTGCGGGCGCCGGTCACGGCAGGCATCACCGCCGCGCCGTGCACCCGTACCCCCACTGCGGCGAGGGCGGGATTGCCCGCGACGGCAGCGGCGTTGGCGCGTGCGAAGCCGAAGGGCGCCGCGAGGAGACCGATCACGCGCGTCTGGGTCGCAGAGGTTGTAGCGTTCCCGGCAGGCAGAGCGCCGACATCGATCCAGTCGCGATCGCGCGCGACCACGAGCCGAGCCCGGCCGGCGAGCCACTCGCCCAACGCATGCAAGCGCGAGCCATCGCCGTCGCGGTCGAGCACTAAAAGTACTCGTGTCGTGCCTGCGGAATCGAGACGCAGACGCACGCGCCGGGTCGGGGCGGGGGCGTCTGCGTGAGCGAGAGAGGGGGTGGGCGTGGTGGCGCCGCGCCGATCATCTGTGACCTTCTCGTGTGGCGCTCGCGCGCTTGCTGCCGTCTCAATGAGAGCGGGTAGTGGAACTCCTGGCTCGAGCGTGATTGCGAAGACGCGCGCCCGCTCGGTCACGCCACGAATCCAGCCCAGGGCCACGGGGTCGACCGCGCCAACGGGCACCGGAAGCATTCTTGCCACGACATTGACGTGCGTGTCGCCACGCGCGGCCAGATGGGCCAGGGCGAGCAGCACGACAACCACCGGCGCGAGCGCGAGTGCGAGCGGGCGCAGTCGTGCGCCGCGGCGGCTCGCACGGGGCGTCGGGGCGCCGCTGGGCCCAGGCTCGGGCAAGCCGCCAGACGCGGTGGCGGCGCTGGGCCCGACTGCGTGCGCTCGGTCGGTCGCGTTCATCGGAGTGGATCTCGCGGCGCGAGCACCGACTCATAGACGGCCGCCATGCGCGCGGTCGAGGACTGCTGCGAATAGCAGTCCTCGATCCGCGCTCGTGCTCGAGCGCCGAGTGCGTGGCGGCTATCGAGCGACAGCCGCTGCATGGTCGCGATCCCCTCGGCCAGCGCCCGCGCATCGGCTGGCGCCACGACCACCCCGGTGTCCGAGACGATTGCGGCCGAATCCGCGCGATCGGTCACCACGCAGGGCACGCCGCACGCCATGGCCTCGGCGACGACGTTGGGAAAGCCCTCGCCCCAGGGCGACGCTGATACGAGCACGTCGAGCGCCGCCATGATTCTTGGCACGTCCTCACGAACGCCGAGAAAATGGCAGCGAGCCTCCGCGGATTTGCCCGCACCGGCACCGACGATCTCTGGGTTGTCGCGCGCCGCTCCCAGCCCGACGAAGATGGCGTGCAACCCTGCCCCGGACGACGGGAGTCGAGCCAGCGCTTCGAAGAAGAAGGCGTGGCCCTTGAGCGGATGGACGCGCCCGATCAACCCAACGACGAAGGCTTCCTCGGGGATGCCGAGTTCCGCGCGCACCATTGCACGCGCCCGGCCGTCCGGCTGGAAATATTGTGTGTCAAAACCGTTCGGGATCACGACAAACCGGCTTGGGTCGTAGCCCAACACGGCGTGGTCGCCGATCGCCCGTTCGCAGTTGCTGACGATCTTGTCCGGGCGCGACGAGAGGCTCGCGCCGAGCCGGATTGCGAGACGCGTGCCGGCAGGCTCGTGGTCGAGCGACGAGAGCGTCTGGCGGATGCTCCAGACCAGTGCCGCGCGGGGCGCGGCAAGGCGTCGGCCGAGCCAGGCCGCGAGGTTGCCATGGTACATCCAGCCTTGGACCACATGCGGGCTCTGCCGGCGCAGGACGTGGCCGAGGCGAGCCGTGGCGCCAAGCGCCGCAAATCCCGCCAAGCCGCTTCGGAAGCCGGCCGATATCACCTCGATGCCGGCCTCTTGGAAGCGCGGTGCCAGTGCACCGGGCGCACCGAGCGTGAGCACCGACGATCGGAAGCGGTGGGGGTCAAGCGATTCCACCAAGCGCAACAGCGCCATTTCGGCGCCACCCACGGCGAGACCAGGGATCACGTGCGCGATCCGCACGGTCGAGTCCTCCCTGGGCGCGGTCATGATCCGACCCGCTCGTCTCACGCGCTGCCTTCCGGCGCAAGGTACTGCGCCTATCCGGACAACTCGTGCCCCGGCATCGCCTTGACACACTCAACTCGGGATGGGACCTTCGACCCTCGACTTGCAACGACCTGGCGTAGTGAGAGGGGAGCCAACGGATGCGTGCGCTAATTACCGGCGGAGCGGGGTTCATCGGTTCGCACCTCGCCGAGGCCCTCCTGACCGCGGGCCACGAGGTCAGCATTCTCGACGACCTCTCGACCGGTTCGGTCGAAAACGTCGACCCGCTGATTGGCAAGCCAGGTTTCCGCTACTGGATCGACTCGGTGATGAACGAGCCCTTGCTTGCCGAGCTGATCGACCGCTCCGACGTCGTCTTTCATCTTGCCGCTGCGGTGGGGGTCCAGCTCATCGTCGATCGGCCGACGCACACCATCGAGACCAACGTCGGCGGAACCGAGGCCGTTCTGCGGCAGGCGGCCAAGAAGAAGAAAAAGGTCGTGATCGCCTCGACCTCCGAGGTCTACGGCAAGAGCACCGACCTGCCTTTCCGCGAGGACGCCGACCTCGTGCTGGGCGCCACCAGTCGCCACCGTTGGGCCTATGCTTGCAGCAAGATGCTCGATGAGTTCCTCGGGCTTGCGACCCATCGCGAGAAGGGCGTGCCGGTCGTGCTGGTGCGGCTCTTCAATACCATCGGTCCCCGGCAGACCGGCCGCTACGGCATGGTGGTGCCGCGCTTCGTCGATCAGGCCCTGCGCAACGAGCCGATCACGATCTATGGTGACGGTCGCCAGTCGCGCAGCTTCACCTGGGTCGGCGACGTGGTCCGGGCGCTCCTGCTGCTCGCGGCCGAGCCTCGCGCCGTGGGTGAGGTCTTCAACGTCGGCCATGGAGCGGAGATCACCATCGCCGAGTTGGCCGAAGAAATTCGTAGACTTACGGGCAGCACCTCGACCCTCGTTCGGGTGCCTTACGAGAAAGCCTACGGTCCCGGTTTCGAGGACATGCCGCGCCGTGTGCCCGATCTGACGAAGATCCGTAGCACGGTCGGCTATGTGCCGAGCGTCGCGCTGCCCGAGATGTTGCGGGCGATCATCGACGACGCGCGGGTTCGCCCCACCCGGGGAGCGTCCGATCCAGGGCTCCATTTCGCCGCCGCCGGGGCCTGAGCTGCGCGCGGGCGCCTCGCTCGGGAACCGTGGTAGCGCCAGTGGCGCGCCCCGGCACCCGCGTCAAGCCATGGAGCCGGTTCAGTGTCCGCGCTCGATCCGGAGTCGTGCGCGGACCACCGGAATGCCGCGTGGTGCACATGCTGCGGCAAGCCGCTCGAGGTGCAGTTCGGGGATACTGGCGGAAGACACGATCACTTCGTCGATGCGGTGAAGCTCGAGGATCTGGGCGATCTCGTTGAGCGCACCCACTACGGGCACGCCGCGAACCGAGCGGTGGTGCTTGCTCAGGTCGTCGTCGAGGAAGGCGACCACCCGGCGCCCGAGCCCGGCGTCGAGATGCAGCTCGCGCAGGGTCAGCGCACCGGCGTCGCCCGCTCCATAGATCAGCGTTCGACGGATCGTCGCCGCGCCGCTGCCGGCCGGGGGCATCATGACCGGGCGCAGTTCCTCGCTGAGCAGGCGGAACCCAACCCGACTGCCGTAGAGGAAGACGATCAAGAGCAACCAGTCGAGGACGAAGACGGCGCGCGAGAATCCCTCGAAACGGTAGGCGAGAGCGGTGATCACGACCGCGAGCGCCGAACCGAGCGAGGCCGCCTTGGCCAGGCGGACGAGGTCAGCAACGCTGGTGTAGCGCCACATCCCCGCGTAGGTCCGGTAGAAGGCGAGCGCCCCAACCTGCGCGAGCACGACGATGGGCAAACCCTGACGAAAGAGAGTTTGCACTGAGCCGAGATCGCCCTCGAAACGCAGGACGTAGGCACCCTGGTAGGCCGCGATCACAAGACACAAGTCAATCAGGACCGCGAGAACCTGGCGGCGTCGCGTCAGCGCCGCGACCATCGTGCGCAGCATGACCCCGGGCGGACCGACGTGCTCGGCGGGTTGGTGGACTTCCACTTGCGAGAGCTGGAAGGCGAGCATCGCGACACCCAGCAAGAGGAGCACGATCAGCACTGCCGCTGGCGAGAGACCGCTACGGTACGAGACCAGCGCAATCGCTCCTGAGACCAGCGCGACCAGGTAGAGCAGATCGACGGCGTGTTTCTCCGAGAGGCCCAGCGCCACCAGCCGGTGCGAAGTGTGATCGCGCCCCCCGACCGAGATGGGCCGCCCGGCGAAGATGCGAGTCAGCGTGACGAAGGTGGTGTCGAAGAGGGGCACCAGGACCAGCAGCGCGGGCAGGAGCAGGATCGAGACGAGGCCGCGCGCGTAGGGATAGCCGCCGACGAGGCTCATCCCGCCGACGAAGAAGCCGAGGAACATGCTGCCGGTGTCCCCCATGAAGATCCGCGCCGGGTTGCGGTTGAAGACGAGAAAGCCCGCGGTCGCGCCGAGCAGGATGGCGGCAACGGTCGCGGCCTCGAGATTGCCGTCCCCGAGCAGGAACACCAGACGAAAACCCGCCACGATGGCGGCAATCCCGGCTGCGAGGCCGTCCATGTTGTCGAGCAGGTTGAAGGCATTGGTCAGTGCAAGGATCCAGAGCAGAGTGACAGGCAGGTCGATCATGGCTTCGCCGGTCAGCGGCAGGCGCAGACCGAGCGCCACGACCAAGACCGCGGCCGCGATCTGGCAGAGGAGTTTGGTCTGAGGCCGCATGCCGCGCAGGTCGTCCACCAGGCCGACGCTCGCGATCAGAGCACCCCCGGCGAGCAGGGCCAGCAGCCTCGGGTCGCCTTGGCCGATCGCGGCGAGCGCGGGCACCGCCGTTGCGAACACGATCGCGATTCCGCCTAGCAGCGGGACTTCGCCCCGATGCCAGCGGTCCTCGCGCGGGCGAGCCACAGCACCGATGCGGCGTGCGAGTGGCATGACCAAGAGCGTTGTCGTCAGGGAGAGTGCCAGGGCGCAGAGGCCCCAGAGCAAAAGCGCCAATACCGACGGCGGAATCGTCATGCCAGCGCGGCCGCATCCCGCCACGGGTGGATCGCGCGGCGCATCGCCGGCACTCGCACCAGACCCGGCAGGTCGTTCCCGCACAGCTCGAGGTAGTTGCCCTCGCCGGGGTCTTCCCGTCCCGCGAGGAGCAGCGTCTCGTAGCGCTCGGGGTCGAGCTGCTCGGTGAGCAGGGTGGTGTGGATCGCCGGCCCGCCGACGTTGAGCCGACCGATGATCCGCGCGACCCGGATCCGCTGCCCCGGCTGTCCCATCGCCGAGGTCAACTAGCCCATCACCGAGGCTGTGGAAAGAACCGGCCGGGCCTGCCCATGGGACCGTGTAGGCCGACGGAGCCAGACCCTTGCGTGCGCGCGGGCGCTGGGGGAAAGGGGGTCGGCCGATGAAACCGCCGGAATCAGCCGCGACCCTCCTTGCCCGGCTGACCGGTCACGGCCGGCCGACGCCGGGCGGGGCTGCTGTCGCGACCCCAGCGGTGCAACTCGACCACGATCCTGCTGCCGCTGCCGCCGGGAGGCCGAGTTCGGTGCCGGAAGATGGCGCCGCCGGCGAGGCGCAATTCTGGCGCGCCCGTGCCGCAGGGCTCGAAGCCGAACTCGAAATCGCGCGCACGCGCCTCCTCCATCTCGCACGTCATCTGCCGCTCGCCGTGGCCGAGCACCTCGGCGCGGCCGACGACCGACTCGCCGACCTCGCGGCCGCCGACGACCTGCTCGACGGTTGGGTCGAGACCACCACGCTCTGGCCGTCGAGCGTCAGTTCGGAACTGGCCCGATTGTGGAGCCGTCTGCGGCGCGACGATGTCTGAGCGCCGGCCCCCGGTCACGATCATCGTTCTGTGCTGGAACCGGTGGGCGCTCACCGCGCGCTGTCTCGAGACCTTGCGTGCGACGACCGATCTCGATGGCGTCGAAGTGATCGCCGTGGACAACGGCAGCACCGACGAGACTCCCGCCCGGCTCGCCGGGCTGCCCTGGCTGCGCGTGATCCGCAACCCATCGAATCTGGGCTTCGTACGCGGCAACAACGTCGGCATCCGGGCCGCCGATCCGGCGAGCGATGTCGTGCTGCTCAACAACGACATCGAGATCCGCGATGCGGGCTGGCTCGATGCGTTGCGCGACACCGCGCACGCCTCGACTGATGTCGGGGTCGTCGGCTGCCGCCTCGTCCTGCCCGACGGACGTCTCCTCCATGCCGGCACCGTCATCCTGCCCGACACCTGCCATGGCCAGCAGATCGGAGCGCTCGAGCCGGACGTCGGGCAGTACGCCGCCAATCGCGACGTGCAGGGTGTGGTCTTTGCGTGTGCCTACATCCGGCGCGAGACGATCGATCGCATCGGCCTCCTCTCGGAGGACTACGAATCGTATTTCGAGGACACCGACTACTGTCTCCGGGTGCGCCAGGCCGGCCTGCGCGTCGTCTACTGCGGCCGCACGACGCTGGTGCACGCCGAGCATGGTTCGACGCGCGCCGATCCCGCAGTGGCCGACACGGCGCCGTCCGTCCCGCCCACCCCCCCGGCGAGAGAGGACGACCGTTCTCTCGCAGATGCGGTGGCTGACGCGGGCCAGTCCCGTCCAGCCGTCGACGCCGCTCCGACCTCGCCGGCATTCGAGCGGATTTTTGAGCAGAGCCGGCGGATCTTTCGCCGGCGCTGGGCCCGTGACCTCGAGCGAGGCTACGCGCAGAGGCTCGCGTGGCAATCCATCCTGAACTTCCCGACGGGCTACGCGATGAGCAGCCGGGCACTCCTGCGGGAGCTCGACGCGCAGGGCGTCCGCATGGCCTACGACTACGTCTACGGTCCCGGCACGCCTTTTCCGGTCGCCGAGCCGCCTGATTCTGGGGACTACGTCCTCAACGTGATCGCTGGCCGCCGGCGTGGCTTCCGGCCGCCGGTTTCCGTTGTCTACGGTCAGGGCGACGTCTTCCGGCGCAACCGCGGTCGCTACCGGATCGGCTACACCATGCTGGAGGTCGATGGCTTTCCCCGGCGCTGGGTCGAGCAGGCCAATGACCTCGACGAGGTCTGGGTCCCGTCCCGTTTCAACCTCGAGGGCTTCGCGCGTTGCGGGCTGCGCCGGCCGATCCACGTCATGCCGCTCGGAGTCGACAACGACCATTTTCATCCCGGGATCCGTGGCCACCGCCATCCCGACGGTGACTTCGTTTTCCTCGCCAATTTCGAGTGGGGCGAGCGCAAGGCGCCCGAACGCCTGCTCGAGGTGTTCAACCGCACCTTCCGGCGCGACGAGCCGGTTGTCCTTGTGTGCAAGACGATCAACCGTGACGCCTCGGTCAACGTCGAGCAGCGGATACGTGCACTCGGGTTGACGGCCAGCGGCGGCCGGATCGCTTTCATCCACAATCGCGAATTCGCCTACTGCGAAATGGGCGCGCTCTACCGCTCGGCCGACGCCTACGTCTCGGCGAGTCGCGGCGAGGGCTGGGACATGCCCTTGCTCGAAGCGATGGCCTGCGGACTGCCCGCGATCGCGACGGACTGGGGCGCGCACCGCGACTTCGCGCACGAGGGCATCTGCTACCCGCTCGCCACGCGCGGCACGGTCCCGGCCGAGAATGTGCGCTGTCCCTACTACGAAGGCTTCGCCTGGGCCGATCCCGACCCCGAGCATCTCGGCGTACTGCTCCGTCGGGTGTTCGAGAACCGGGACGAGGCCGCGCAGAAGGGCCAACGCGCAGCAGTCGAGGTGGCCGAGCGCTGGTCGTGGCACGCCGCGGCGGCGCGCATCCGTGACCGCATCGTCGCAATCGGCGCCTGAGGCGCGCGCGTCACTGCCGCGTGGCCCCGGCTAGAAGTAGACGTGGAAGATGTACTCGGCCGAGTTCTGCAGCACCTGGGCCACGCCCATCAAAGGTCCGGGCGCGGCGGCCGGCGCACCTACCTGGGGTGACTGGGCCAGACCGAGGTGGTTGGCCCACTGCGAGAACTGCGTCGGCGAGGGCTGATCGTCGAGCAGGGCCGCGTGCTGCACCACGATCGAGGCCAGACCGCTCCAGCGATTGCGTGCCTCGTCGGCATTGCCGATCTCGACTGCAATTTTGGCCGCACTGCCGAGGTTGGCGAAGGCGATGGCCGTGGCATTGTCGACCGTTCGCCCGAGGAGGTTCTGGAAGAGAAGATTGACCAGCGAGATCAGGTTCATCGAGTTGCCGCTCTGGCCGAAGCGGGTGATGAACCCGGGAGAGCCGAGGAGGGTGGTGGCGAGCGACTGGAGCTTCGGCGCGAGACAGGAGGCCGTGGTGCAGGCCGGGAACTGCGCCAGCGTCGTCTCCGCGGCGGCGACCTCGGCCGGAGTGGGATTCCGTCCCACCAGCGCCAGTGTGAGCCGCGCCATGAAGGCCAGCGCCTGCGGGCGCCCGAGTGATCCGGTCAGGTTGACCACGAGACGTGCGCGCGGGGTCGAGCCGTCCTCGATACCGGCCATGGCGGCGAGGAGTTCGGCGTCGGTCGGAACCCGGCCGATCAGGTCGAGATAGAGCTGCTCCACGAAGAGCTCGTCCGAGGTGTAGGGCGCGTCGCTGCGCGGGCCGTGGCGCACTTCCCGGAGGAACTGGCCGAGCGCGGGGCCGTTCTGTGTCAAGTCGAAATGAGGCCAGGGCGTGAGTCCGAACATGTGGACACCGCTCGCGTGAGCCCGGTGGAACTCGGCCTTGATGCGGCCCGGATCAGGATCCGGGGCAACGTCGATGTGCCACGAGGGTGCGTATTCGGGCAAGCCCCAGTTGGGCAGGCCGAGGCTGCGGATGCGCTCGAAGAGGTGCTCGCTGGTGCGGTTGTAGCCGCCGCCCGGCCCGAAATCGGCCTGCTCGAAACGATCGAGGCAGGTGAGCCCGGGGCTGCCCACGGCGGGATCCATCAGTGCCGTCCACATCGAACTCGCCGAGGTCTGGAGACGTGGGTCGGTGTCGCCGTGGCCGGGATCCCGGCCAAATAGAAAATCACCGGGGATCTGGTGGCTGTACCAGCGATCGGCAGGGAACCGGGTGCCCGTGGCTCCCGGTGTCGTCGTCATCCAGCGCGCGACGTCGCTACCATAGTTGGCGATCATCTCGCGGCGGAAGCGCAACCAGAGCCGCCACAATCGCGTCGATCCGTCGCGGATCGAGCGCGGCGCGTCGAAGCCGCCGGCGATGTGCGCGGCACCGCTCTCGGGTGTGGGGTCGAAGCCGCCGGCGCTCCACGTCGCCCAGGGAATCACATGGCCGTCGCCATCGAGGGGATCGTCGAGGCTCCAATCGAAGGACTCCAGGCGCCAGCTCGTGAAGCTCGTTCCCATCGAGGCATTGAAGGCGACAAGGTTTGCCGTGGTGAGAGCCGCCGCGCCCTGCGCGAACGTGTCGTGACGAGATTTACGGAAGGCGTCGCCGGCGTAGGCGGTCCCGGGCGCGTAGAGGCCGGTGGCGAGCAGCCAGTCGCGGAATTCGAGGATGGCAAACGGGCTGTAGTCGGCGATCATCTGATCGCGCACGCGCACGGCGGGATCGATGCGATCCATGTTGAGTTCGGCCTCGGCGTCGCCACTGGCACTGATCAGCGTCGCGGGGAATGCCTGGCGGAGGTCGAGAAGAAGTCGTGCCAGGGCGCGGGTCTTGGCCTCGAGATGAGTTCTGAGCTTGCGCGCGTAGCGCGAGGGCGTGACCCAGGCGCGTGCCGCCTGCGTCGCAGCACTCGCGCCGGGAACGTCGATCGCTCCGTCCTGGAACCATTGCGCGTTGCGCCGATCGGCCCGCTTGGCCGCGTCGTACACCTGCATCGCCCGGCTCATGCCGAGCATCGCCGACACATGATAGGCGAGCCCGCGCGATTGCAGCCGTGCCAGCAGGGCAGTGAGTTCCCCGCGCGCGGGGCGGGACAGTTCCGGCGCCGCAAGGTTCGCCGTCCAGGGCAGATCGACCGTGTAATACTCGACGAATCCGAGCCGGGCGTAGGTCCCGCCTTGTGCCAACGCCAGCAGCCGATCGGCGGCCGCGTCGAATTCTGCCTGCGTCGACAGGCTCGACGGCTGGTAGACGAAAGCGTGCAGCGTGTTCTCGTAGGTCGGAGCAGGCGGGCTTGGCGCGGCCACAGCCCGCGCGGCCAGGGCGCAGGCCAGCGCAAGTGCCAAGGTGCACGCTGTGCCCAGAGATCCCGTGCGCTGCCTCAATTTCGGCCCCTCTTGCCCCATCGGCCGGGTCGGAAGAATGCTGAACATCCCGGATCTCCCGCCCGTCGTGGCTGTTTTCGAGCGTGGCGGAAGCAGACCCAGGCCGCAAGCCCGCGGCGCGCGGTCGGGCAGTCTGCGATTCAATGATTGTATGTCTCCGGCACCGGGCCGGCGATGTGGTCAGGGCGGACGGGTTTGCGGCTCCCATGGATCCCGGTCCCGGAGGATCCCGGTCCCGGAGTTGCCTCGTGGCCCGCCTCCGTGCGAGGGCGGACCATGAAGAGGATCCTGGTCGGACTTCTGATCGTCGTCGGGCTCGCGGTCGCGTTGGCTGCGGGTGCACTCGGGTGGACACACCTGGCCCTGCGCGAGCGGCGAGCACCCTTGCCGGCGCTCGCGGAAGTCGGCCCGGCGCTCGAGGCCGATGTCGAGCTTCCAGTGCGCCTGTCGTGGATCAACTCCGCGAGTCAGAACATGCCGCGCTCGGCGGTGCTCGATCCGGGCGCCGATCCCGAGCCCGAGGCACCCTATCGCATGAGCCATCCCGCTTTCGTGCTGGAGTGGGCCGACGGGCGCCGGCTGCTGATCGATACCGGGATGAGTCCCGAGTTGGCGCGGGACTTTGGCGGGCCGGCCGAAAGGTTTGCCGGCGCGGCACCGATCGAGCCGCATCCCGCAGTTGCGACGGTGCTGGCCGAGCACAAGGCCGAACCGAATGGAGTGATCTTCAGCCACCTCCACAGCGATCACGTCGACGGCGTCAAGGCGCTGTGCGCCGGGCGGGAGCGGCCGCTGCCCGCGTTCACCACACCGGCCCAGATGGACCATGTCAATTATACGTCGCGACCCGGCGTCGCGATCCTCGCAGATGCCGCCTGTGTCGAACGGACGGCGCTTGCCGGCTCTGGTCCACTCTACGCCGTGCCGGGCTTCCCCGGTGTGCGCGTGATCGAGGCGGGCGGGCACACGCCCGGCAGTCAGATCGTGGTGGCAGCACTCGGCGGTGGCCCGGGCGGAGCCCGCCAACGCTGGGCGTTCACCGGCGACATCGTGAATGCGCTCGATGGCATCCGCTCTGACGTGCCCAAGCCGTGGCTCTACTCAACCCTGCTCGTCCCCGAGGATGCTCCCCGCATGAGCGCGCTGCGGCAGTGGCTGCGCGCGTTACACGCAGAGCAGGGCTTTGGCCTGCTCGTGCCCCACGATCAACGGGCCATCGAGGCGAGTGGCATCGCGCCCTGGGCGGGCCCGGTCTCTTCGGCACCGCGATAGCACTGTATCGGTTCGGTCAGAGCTAGCGGCATCGTGCCCCGGGCCGGGTTGGACACAGCCGCCGACCGGGGGATAGGTTCCGCCCCCATGCCGACAGACCCGCTACAGCTCGATCTCTGCGGACAGGCGGAGCTTGTTCGCAAAGGAAAAATTTCACCCGTAGAGCTGGTCGAACTCGCGCTCGCCCGCGCCGGAACGATCGGGGCCGAGCTGGGTGTCTTCGCGACGCCACTCTTCGAGAAAGCGCGCGAGCAGGCGCGGACGGGGCAGCTGGCGGCGGGTCCCTTCCACGGCGTGCCCTTCGTGCTCAAGGACATCGGCGGCGAGTCGGCAGGTGATCCCTACGGCGCCGGCATGGGAGCACTCAAGCGCGCGGGTTATATCGCGCCGATAGATTCATTCTTTACCGCCCGCTTGCGCGCGTCGGGCCTCTGCTTCATCGGTCGCTCGATCGCGCCCGAGCTCGGCATCGTGCCGGTCTCGGAACCCGAGGCGTGGGGGCCGGCACGCAACCCGTGGGACCCGAGCTACTCGCCGGGTGGCTCGAGCGGCGGATCGGCGGCCGCGGTCGCGGCCGGCATTGTCGCTGCGGCACACGCCCGCGACGGGGGCGGCTCGATCCGGAATCCGGCGAGTCATTGCGGACTGGTCGGGCTCAAGCCCTCGCGCGGCCGCACCTCGTTTGGCCCGGGCGCAGGCGAGCGTTGGGGTGGCTTCAGCAACGAGGGTTTCGTCACGCGCAGTGTTCGCGACGCGGCAGCACTGCTTGATCTCGTCGCTGGGGCTGTACCCGGTGATCCCTACTCGGCGCCGCCGCTGGATCGCCCGCTGGCGACTTCACTCGGCGCGGGCCCGCGGCTGCGGATCGGGATCATGACCGACGGTCCGCGCCAACAGGCTGTCGATCCGGAATGCGCCAAGGCGGCCGAGATCGCCGCCCGCGCCCTCGGGGCGCTGGGCCATCGCGTCGAGGCCGGATTCCCGCAGGCGCTGGACGACTCGAGCGGCATCCAGGCCTTCGTCACGGTAGTTGCCGCCAGCGTCGCGCGCGCGCTCGAAGTGTGGGGCCAGACGATCGGACGGACCCTCGGCCCCGAGGACGTCGAGCCGCTCACGTGGGCACTCGCCCAGAGTGCGCGCTCGCGCGGCGTCACCGACTACATCGCGGCGATCGAGGCCACACATCGCCACGGCCGGGCACTCGCCGCGTGGTGGAGCGACGAGGGCTTCGACCTGCTGCTCACGCCGACCTGCGCTGCGCCGCCACCGCGTGTCGGCGAGCTCGCGCAGTCGTGCGAGGAGCCCTTCACGCCCTTCGTCAAGGCCGCGCCCTATGGCGCGTTTACCTCGGCCTTCAACCAGTCGGGCCAGCCGGCGATCTCGCTGCCGGTGCATCGAACCCCCGCCGGTCTGCCGGTCGGCGCGCAGCTCGTCGCGCCCTGCGGTCGGGAAGACATGCTCCTCTCGGTTGCCGCCGAACTCGAAAAAGTGCTTGGCTGGGAGGCGCAGCGCACGTTCTGAAGCGGCCGCGTGCGATCGGCGCGGCTCGGGCCGGCACGCGGATGAAGCGAGGGGCGCTCGGCGCATGATGAGCGCGGCGGCCTCGCCAGGAACGAGGTGAAGCGGCCGGCGCTCAGTGCGTGTGGTGAGGCACGGCGTGCGCCCCGCAGGCCGGGACGCTAGGCCGACGCGCATGAGCGCCTCGCCCGATCTCGCACCGAACCGCAGCCGCTTTGCGGCCCTGCCGCCCGAGCGCGCGGCGCGTTGGCTCGAAATCTTTCCGCCGGTGGACCCGCCTACCCTCGGCTCGGTCCTCGGCCTGCGGACCGAGGAGGTCCGCCTCGACTACTCGCGCATGAGGCTGCCCTACCGGCCCGACCTGATCCAGCCAGCCGGGGTCGTCCACGGCGGCGCGATCGCCACCCTGATCGATACCGCCGTCGTCCCTGCCTTGGCCAGTGTCTACGAGAGTTTCCCCCAGTTGCTGACGATCGATCTGCAGATTCAGTTCATCGCGGCCGTGCGCGGCGAGGATGCCATCGCCGAGGGCTGGGTCGTCAAGCGTGGCCGCTCGATCTCCTTCTGCCGTGTCGAAGTGCTCGCGGCATCGGGTGAGCTGGTCGCTACTGGCGCGCTCACCTACCGAGTCCGCTCGCGCGACGCAGCATAGGGTCGGCGTTGGCTCCGGCGCCGATCGTGCGGCCGGTGCGAAACCCTCGGGCGTCTAGTCGACGATCTTCCTGGTCGTGTTCTCCGGGTTGGCCGCGATCGTGGCCCCCGCCTCGAGATCGACCAGCACCGGTTCTGCCGTGCCCGACGCGGTCGCCGCGCGAAGGCCGAGCTGCCCGCCCCTTTCCCACACCCCGAGCGCCTCGGCGGGCCGGCCCGCGCGCGCCGCCGCATCGCTGGCGCGTGCCTCCGCCAGCAGCACATCGAATTCCGAGCGCTCGGGTTCGCCGAGCAGGGACAGATCGTCGCTCAGCACGCACATGCCCCCCGAGCGCGCGACGATCTCCGACCAAGCACGAATCTGTCCCGCCGCGAGTCGCGTGCCCGTGCGCCGCAGCATCAGGCAATCGGGGTCGTTGAGCCAGAGCCGGCGATGCATGAAACTGCGCAGCACCGTCTGGACCAGCGCGTTGCGAGTCGCGGGCAGAGTTCGCTCGTAGCCGGGGAGCGCTCCCGGGCCGGAGCTCTGGTCGTCGCGCTGGGGCACCTCGATGCCCCAGGCTGGCGCGACATCGGCGCCGATGCGCATGCCGTCGACCACGCCGACGCAGGGCAGGAGCGGCGCGCCGCAGCCGAGCAGGAAAGTGTCGTCGCCGGCGCCGCGGCGGATGGCGTCGTAGCCGGCGCGCACGCGCTCGGCCGGCGTGCGCGAGGGATCGGCATAGACGCCGGGCAGACGGGGCGCGAAGGTGAAATCGAGCTTGAGATAGCTGTAGCCCATGCCGACGAGCGCGCGCGCGGTTGCCGCGAGATGGTCCGCCACCTCGGGGCGAGTCGTATCGAGCGTGAGCATCAGGCCGCCCAGTCCGCCGCCCCAGGTCGGATTGATCATGCCGATCAGAGGGTTTCCGGCCGCGTCGCGGGCGAGCCAGTCGGGGTGCTCGGTTGCGACCGTCGAGTCGGGCGCGACGAGGAAGGGCGCAAGCCAGATTCCGGGACGCAGGCCGGCGGCGTGAATGTCGCTGGCGAGACGTGCGACCGGGCTCTGGAAGCGCTCTCCGGGGTGAAGCCAGTCGCCGATCGTGCGCTGATAGCCGTCGTCGATCTGGAAGACGTCGAGCGGCCAGTCGCGTGCACGCGAGAGATTCGCACGGACGTCGGCCTCGGTGACGTCAGCGAAGTAGTGGTACCAGGAGCACCAGCCGGTGACGAAATCGGCGTCCGTGCGCGCGGCGCTGCTGCGGCCGACGGTCTCTGCCCATTCGACGAGAAGCTCGTGGGTCGAAGCACCGCTCGCGTGGACGACATCGTGCAGCACGATCTTGGCACCGGGGGCAAGCGTGATCTCGCCGAGGAAGGCTTCGACCACCAGCTCGATGCCGCCCGCAGACTCGCGCAGCCGGATCGTGCCGTCGTGCCGCGTGCCGCCCGCGAACCCGATCAGCAATGGCTCCGTGTCGCCCCGGCGCAACACCGTCACGCCCTCCGAGCGGATCTCGTTCGCGTGGTTGACCGGCCGTTCGTCGGCGTTGTGCGCGGCATGGAAGACGTCGGGCAGGGTGCTTTGCCACGATGGATCGCGGGTTGTGCCAAAGGTCGCGACGTCGACGACACTCCACGACTGCAGGCCGTGGCGAAACATCCGGAGCGGCTCGGCCGGTCGCCCAAGCGGCTGAAGGAGCGCGACCGAGCGCACGCGGCGTGCCTCCGCTCCCGAATTGCGGATCGACCAGCAGAGACGACCGGGGTGGGCCTCGACGCGCAGCTCGAAGCCGCCGAGGTCGAGCGGTCCCGTGCCGATCCGCTGCTCGACTGCACCCGGCTCCAGCCGAACGCGCTCCGGTCGCAGGGCCAGCGCGAGGGGGCTCATGCCGCGGCCCCCGACGACGGCCGCGGCGCGCTCGCCCGATTCACGCCTCCCCCTGGAAGAGCTGCGCCTGGCGCGGGCGGCCGAGCACCCCTTGCCGCAGCACTTCGCCGAAGGCGCGTACCCGCTCGCTGACGCGCAGATCGCTGGGCCGGATCGGCCGCAGCAGCAACAAATCATCGAGCCGGCGGCAGCGACTCAACGCGACGTAGAGCTGGCCTTCGGCGAATGCGCCGCGGCCGAGATCGAGCGCGGCCCGATCGAGTGTCATGCCCTGCGCCTTGTGGATCGTGATCGCCCACGCCAGCACGAGCGGCAGCTGTCGGTAAGTGCCGACGACCCGGCTCACCACACGCCCCTGCGCCCGGTCGTAGTCGAAGACCTGTTGCTCCCAGGTGACGGGCCCGACCTCGTGCACGTTGCCGGTCTCGGGGCCCCACAGGACCAGGACCTCGGCCGCCTGCGGCGAGAGCGCGACGATCCTCCCGAGTGTGCCATTGACCCAGCGACCGCCGGAATCGTTGCGGGTGAAGAGCACCTGCGCGCCCGGGGCCAGGTGCAGGTCGAGTGGCGCGGGCAGCCTCTCCTGCGTCGGTTTGAGCTCGCCCGTGACTTCGCCGCGAAAGAGGTGCGGCCGATCGGGCAGGGCGTGGAGGCGCTGGCGGTTCAAGCGCTCGGCGACCGCGATGTGTGCGGTGAGTGTGACGCGGCCTTCGAGCACCTCGGGGTCGTCGGGCAGCCAGGCCGGCGTGCAGCGCCGATTGACGTCCTCGAGGGCTACCAGCGCGGGTGAACCGCCTTCGCGCACGGCGTTGAGCAGCTCGAGGTCGGCAGCTTCTTCCTGGCGGTGGACCCGTTCGAGCTCGATGCTTTCGAGCAGCATGTCCTGCAGCACGCGCGCATCGAAGAACCATGGGCTCGGGTATTGTTCCTCGAAGAAAGCACGCTCCTCTTCGCGCACGACCGGCGAGAGCTGGAAGAGGTCACCGACCAGCACCATCCGCACTCCCCCGAAGGGCAACGCGCGGTGGCGGCCGTTCAGGCGCAGGAACTGATCGACACCATCGAGGAGGTCGGCCCGTACCATCGAAATTTCGTCGATGATGACAAGATCGAGCTTTTCGAAGACCGCGCGCTCGCGCAGGCGCCGGATGGCCGAAGGGTCGATCGCGCGTGGTGGCAGGCGACAGAAGGAGTGGATCGTCTGGCCACCGGCGTTGATCGCGGCGAGTCCGGTCGGGGCGAGGATGGCGACGTTCAGGTGCTCGGCCACGCTCTCGCGCAGCAGGTGGATCAGCGTGGATTTGCCGGTGCCGGCGCGACCCGTGATGAGCAGGAGAGGGTGCGCGCCGGCCACGCCCAGCGCCGCGCGCCGGAAACCCTCGTCGATCTCGAGGCCGCGCCGCTCGGCAGCGGCCTCGAACTCGGCCAGCACCTCGGGCACGGCTCCGACAGCGGTTCTGGACATCGCTGGTCAAGCACCCACGCGCCGCACGCGGCTAGGGTGTGGCTCCGGGGAGATGGGCAAAAACCTCGATCAATCGCGCGTGCACCGCAAAGGGCGCGACCAGCACCCGCCGCGCATCGAGGACCAGGGCCTTGCCACGAAAATCGCTGGCGACGGCACCGGCACGTCGCGCGAGCAAGGCACCGGCGGCGATGTCCCAGGAGTGCAGTCCACACTCGAAGAAGCCGTCGAGCCGACCGCAGGCGACCCAGGCGAGATCGAGCGCTGCCGCTCCCATGCGACGGACGTCGCGGCAGCGGGTGAGGGCAGCGTGGAAGAAGCGCAGGTACATCTCGGCGTTCTCGCGCCGGTCGTAGGGGAAGCCGGTCGAGACCAGCGACTCGCCGAGATCGAGGGTGGACCGGGCCCGGATCGTTCGGCCGCCCAGTCGCGCCGGGCCGTCGCCGGTCGCGACAAAGATTTCGTCGCGCATCGGATCGTAGATCGCACCGGCGATGACCTCGGTGGCGGGGGGAGCGTCCTCCGGCGCGGTCTCGATCGGCAGATGGGGTGCTGCCGAACTTGTAGATCCCCTTGAGAATTCCTTCGATGATTTCCTGACGGTTGGCTTCCGGCATGCCAGGCATGTCGTACTGCTCGTTGTAAACCGACAGGTAGTAGAAGACGTTCTCGTTGTCGACATACATGCGACGCAGACCGTCCTGAATGATAACAGCCAGTTCGTAAGAATAAGCTGGATCGTACGAGATCAGGCACGGAACCGTCGTTGCCATCAGCTGGCTGTGACCATCTTCGTGTTGCAGACCT
>SXGT01045990.1_pt1 | contig 35555 bp, 40 predicted proteins | sample 3176221 | NCBI WGS metagenome assembly SXGT01 (sample SAMN11356862, study PRJNA531348) | freshwater metagenome | isolation source: freshwater sample F1-120 | place: China: Fuxian Lake, Yuxi | collected 2017-12-25 | reverse complement strand
GTATGCACTTTAAAATAAAAATTAATTTCTTTTCTTAATACCAATTATGACTATTGCTGGAATTCCAATATACATTCCAAGATTTAGTATGATCAATGAAATTCCAATTCCTAAAACTTCAGACTCTGAATTTGCATTTTCCATTAATGATAATGAAGAAATCATTGGAGTGATTGCAATCTTTACTGCCTCTTTGAAAACAGGATTTTCACGTTCGTAATCAGCAATAGTTGGACTAAAAGAGTAATAGAATTCGTTAAATGTTTTCATAAATGCAGAACCTGATTCTGTGTTTAGCAAATTGTTATCTCTAATTTCTCGTAACAGTTGAACTTGTGGTGCTAGTTCTGTTCCATAGGTGGCTGTTGCAATTAGACAACCGCCACCTTCTTGAGATGTTTCTTGTGTGTCTGTAGATTCTTTATCAAATGTCTCTTTAAGAACAAGTAAAGCAAATTCAGTTTCCTGTCCAGTATTTCTAATATTTTCAAATTTAATTACTGTAGGTCCTGTTTGATCTTTTCCAAATGTAAATTTCTCAAAATCCCCTCCAACTTCTGCATTACCAGAAACACGATGAATTTCTTTATTATTTTGAACAATTACAAATGTATAATCAGATAATCTGACTGGTGAATCTGTATAACTATCTCTAATTGTAAAAACAAAATTAGTAGGAACACCAGATTCTATATCCATTGGATCCCAAGCAAGATTTACTTTGAATTCCTCACTTTCAGTATATGCAATTAAAGGAAATTTAGCTTCTTGACTTGCTAATAGTTTAAACATAATATTATCTGACAGTGGTTGTTCTGATTCTTGTAATTGATTTTTCAAATGTCGTAAATGATCCTGTAGTAAAACAAAATGAACTGTACGTTCACCATCATAGGTATAATCATCAACAGTTACTGAAGATTTGAATAATTTGATATCATTTACATAACCAGAATAACTAGGACTCAAAAATTCAGCAAAATCTTTTGGAAAATGAGTTTCAACATGTACAACAGATACATGACCCATTTTACTTTCATTCCAATCAAATGGCATCTCAAATGTTACTTCTTTAGTATCAGGATCATATTTGAAATTTGAAATTGAATCAAAATATGATTTTGTACTAAATTCTACATCATTGTCATTTTGATCTTTTTGTGGAAAAAACGTAGAATCAATTATAGTCAAATCAGCATTATACACACCAGAATTTTCAATGATATTTGTAGGCTCATCAATAGTTCTTATTTCAATTTCAAAGGTATACAATCCACCTGAAGTAAACAAAGGACCTGTTATTTCTACAGGATTAGATTCAGTCCCACTCCATGCCCCAAGTAAGGAATCTTGTTTGCCATTAATTGTGATATCTGTATCATCTGTTGGCGTTACAATAATTGGTAAAATTCCATTCTCACTAAAAAAATAATTTTTTAAAATCATTTCATCTTTGTAAAATATTCCAATTAGATATGTTACATTTTTTGCATTTTCTTTAGTTTCATTATCTGTTGCAGTAATTGTAATTTTTTCTTGAGTATTTTCAAAATACATAGGCATTTCAACTGAAACAGAAATTTGTTTGTCTTGAACACCAATTGATGAAATTGTATCAATTCCTAAACCATGTCCAAAAACACTACTTGCTGGAAAAAGCAAACAAGAAATAATTGAAAAAATTAAAATTTTTTTTATTGACAATGTTATTCTCAATATACAGGCCTATTTTACTGTCAGTAATTCCTTAGCTTTTTGGATTAGTTCATCAATTGTAGGTGCTTCTAAAAGTGGTTGAAGTTCATTAGGATCCTTTGCACCAAGTGCTGCAAGAGAATAAATATAATCAATTGTAGGAGTATCGCTGTCCAGATAATATTGTTCTAAAACATGATCAAGTGCATGAGAATCTACAATTTGTGGTAATGCTTGATAAATGATTTTCTTTTTCCACAATTCAATTAATGATTTCCATCTAACTAGAGAAATATTTTCATCTATTTCTGGAATCATTTCAACTTCAGCTTGTATGTACATTTTTTCCTGTATACCAATTTCCTCATGAATTTTTGAAACTTCTTGATGACCTTCAACAGTAAGTGGGTCATAATTTCTAGGCTGAGAAATTGCTGGAGGGATTATTCTTTTAATTCTAAATGAATTTCTACCCATTGTTTCAATATGGAGTTGTAATCCATCAAGTTCAATATCTTGACATTTACTAATTTTAGCAATAGTTCCAACTAGTTTTGGCGAATTCCATCCATTTATGGAATTTTGGTCATCTATCAAACAAACTCCAAATTGACCATCACCAAGCATACAATCATCAACTAGTTGTTTGTAACGGGGTTCAAAGATTCTAAGTGGAAGCTCTTGTCTTGGAAATAAGACCAAGTCTAAAGGAAATATTGGAATAATTTTTGTCTCAGTCATTTAATCATCATTTATCGTTTCTAAATATATGGAATACGGAAATTTTAAAGATTAAAACCCATTTTCATTTAATGTCAAACCCAATAAAGTAGCACGAATATGTTTTCCATATTCAGCTTGCTCAAAATATCTAGCAGTTTTTGTTTTATCAACTTCAGGTGAAATTTCATCAATTCTAGGCAATGGATGTAAAATTATTGAATCATCTTTCATTTGCTTGACTATATCTAATCCAACAACATAACTACCCTTTACTTTGAGATATTCTTCTTCATCAGGAAATCGTTCTTTTTGAATTCTTGTGACATAAAGAACATCAAGTTCATCAAGATGATCTTCTAGTTTTGTGGACTCGGTGAAGTTCAAATTCTTTTTGATTTCATAAGTGGAATCAGACCTTATTCGCAATGATTCTGGTGAGATCAAACGTACATCAACATCATAATTACCTAAACCATACAATAATGAGTAAACAGTTCTTCCATATTTCAGGTCACCAATAATACCAATTTTTAATCCATCAATCTTTTTCTTTTCTTTTTTTATTGTAAACAAATCTTGAATTGCTTGAGTAGGATGTTCTTCAGTACCACTACCTCCATTAATTATAGGTTTATCTGAAATTTCTGCTGCAAATCTACTTGAACCATCTAAAGTGTGTCTTAAAACAAGAATATCAGAATAGATAGACATTATTTTTACTGTATCAGCAAGACTTTCACCTTTCTGAATTGATGCTGATGTAATATTTGAAATTCCTAAAGAGTTGCCACCAATGGATGCCATTGCAGAATCAAAACTAAGACGAGTTCTAGTACTTGGTTCATAAAATAAGTATCCTAAAGTTTTACCTTTACAAATTTCTTGTCTTTGAATAGGATCTAATTTCATAATCTTTTCAGTAGAAGTAAAGATTTTTTCTAGTTGTTCTTTAGTATAATCCTTAATTGAAATAATGTCTTTTTGATAGAACTCGTTCATTCTTTCAATAATATATACAGGTCACTATACAAACTATTCTGATGGAACAGTCAGAACTAATGGTTCGACGAATCAAGGAAGGTACAGTCATTGATCATATTGATGAAGGCAAAGGCATACAGGTACTAGATGCCTTAAGAATTGATGGTAAAGATGGAAGTTTAATCACAATAGCCATGAATGTTCCAAGTGGAAAATCAAAGAAGAAAGATATCATTAAAGTTGAAAATAAATTTCTAAAAGATGATGATACAAACAAGATTGCAGTCATCGCACCAAAAGCAACTATCAATATTATCAAAGATTATAAATTAATTGAAAAACGACGAGTTGCACTTCCAAATGAAATAGATAGAATATTTCGTTGTTCAAATCCTGATTGTATTACAAATAGTACAGAATACATTGAATCAGTGATGGATTTAATTGATAAAGAAGCAATGATACTCAAGTGTAGATATTGTGCAAGAATTTTAGATGTAAATCAAATAAGATATAATTGAATAATAAAACTAAAAATTTGTAGAAACGATTATTGTCCTAAGATGATAAACATCATGACAATTCCGTAGATTGCGATTGATTCGACCATACCTACGAAGATGAATACTTTTGATTGTAATGCTGGGTTCTCACTAATTACTGCAAGACCTGCTGCACCTACTTGACCTAGACCTATTCCTGCTCCACCTGCTGCAATACCAAATGCTAAACCTGCACCAAGGAGTTTCATAGAGTCACCTTTTGATTCACCCTCTTGAGCAAATGCAACACCAGTAGAACCGGTAATTGAAATTGCAGATGCAGCCAAAAGTAACAAGACTATATTTTTCATTGTAATTTCGACTCGAATAAATCCTTATTTAAATCATGATAAGATTTTAGAATTAAATTAAATTTTATCGAGTGTTTTCTTTTTAAAAGATTTTAGATCAGCTTCAATGGATTTAACAAAACCATCATAACTTCCATCTAATTCCTTTTTAGATTTTTCAATTAATTTTTTTATTTCTTCTTTTGCCATTATTTTCTACTTTCCATCTTTGCCTTCACTTTTTTTAACTTTGCGAATTCTTCTCTTTCTCTTTCTTCAAGAGTAGCAAGAATAAATCTAATTTTTTGTTGATATTGAGGAATAATTACATTTTCTAGTGCATTTAGCAATTTTTGTGTCTTTTCTAGTGCTTTTGCAAGGCTAAAAATTGAATTTTCATATTCTGCTGCTTTACAAATTTTTGGCATTAATTCTTTGATTTGTTTTGATGCTCTATCAATAGAAGAATTAGTATCAGCAAATCCATAAGGCATTGATTTTGTATCTTTTTCAGTAACTGTCAATGCAGGAATTTTGACATCAACAACTCTTCTTACACTAACTTCTACTTCCATTACTGGTGGTGTAGATTCAGCAACTGAATCAACAGTGTTGGTACCTAATGCCAAATAAGCTTCATTAACAGATTTGTAAATATCTTGTAATGGTTCCCAAATTCCACCTCTTGCTTTTGATGCTTCTTCAATCATTTCTTCAATATTTTTTAACAAAACTTTACGTTTATCATCTAAAATTCCTTGTACCATAGTAGCAACTTGACGTGATTTTTTGTATTTGAAAAGTTCAATTTTTGTTGCAGCTACATTTTGTCCAAATGACATTTTGTTATTTGCCCTGATAATATTGTTCTACGTACTTGTCTTTAATTTTTGTAATTTCATTTTTTGGTAATTTTGAAACAATCTTCCATAAGATATTAAGTGTCTCTTCAATTGTTCTATTTTCATCTGTTGCTTGTGTAAGGAATTCTTTTTCAAAGACATCTCCAACATCCATGTATTTTAAATCAATATCAGTTAGTCCTGCTTTACCTACAATTCCTGCTAAGGCTCTAACTTCTTGTGATCTAGAATATGCATCATAAACTTGGTTAGCAATTTCAGCATGATCTTCTCTGGTACTTCCTTTACCGATTCCGTCTTTCATTAATCTACTAAGACTCATTAAAATATTGATTGGTGGATAAACTCCTTGTCTGAATAAATCTCTTCCAACTACTATTTGACCCTCTGTAATGTAGCCAGTAAGGTCAGGAATTGGGTGAGTAATATCATCAGATGGCATTGATAAAATTGGAACTTGAGTTACACTTCCATTTCTTCCATTAAGTTTACCTGCTCTTTCATAAAGTGTTGAAAGATCGGTGTAAAGATAACCTGGATATCCTTTTCTTCCGGGAACTTCTTCCCTTGCTGCACTAATTTCTCTTAATGCTTCTGCGTAATTTGTCATATCAGTAAGAATAACTAAAACGTGCATTCCTAATTCAAATGCCAAATACTCTGCAACTGTTAATGCTACACGTGGAGTAATAATTCTCTCAATTGCAGGATCGTCTGCTGTATTCAAAAATAGAACACTTCTTTTTAGTGCACCAGATTCTTCAAGACTTCTTCTGAAATATTCTGCTTCACTGTATTGCACGCCAATTGCTGCAAATACTACTGCAAACTCATCATTTGTACCAACTACTGTTGCTTGTCTTGCGATTTGTGCTGCTAGTAAATTGTGTGACATACCAGAACCTGAAAAGATTGGAAGTTTTTGTCCTCTTACAAGAGTAATCAATCCATCAATTACAGATACACCAGTTTGAATGAAATCTTTTGGATATTCACGTTGCTCTGGATTCATTGGTTCACCGTTAATATCAATAAATTTATCAGCAATAGGATCAGGTAATCCATCTTTTGGTCTTCCTAATCCATCAAAGACTCTACCAAGTACTTCTTTAGATACTGGCATTTCCATAACTTTACCAACAAATTTAGCATTAGTACCAGAGATAGATAATCCAGTTGTACCTTCAAAGACTTGAACGATAGCTTTACCGTTACCTACTTCGAGAACTTTACCTAATCTTCTTTCACCTTCATTAGTTTCAATTTCTACTAGTTCATCAAATGCTGCATTATCTACACCATCAACAACAACTAGTGGTCCCTTAATTTCAGAAATCTTACTGTATTGTACTCCGCCTGCAGTGGTCAATTTGTTACTTTTACTCCTGAAATGTTTTTGAATTGTTCTTTCATATCGTTTTCTAATTTATCGAGTTTTGGCATTTCATTATCTTTGATATCCATTCTTGCCTTTAGTAATAATGTTACAACAGGTAATTGACGAATTGAAGATAATGATGTTCCTTCTTTTAGTGATTGTTGACCTAGTTTATAGAAATCTACAATTAATTTTAATAATTTGAATTGTTTCTCTGGACTACAGTATGTATCAACATCATCAAATGAGTTTTGTTGTAGCAAACCAATTTTTACCATTCTTGCAATTTCTAAAATAAGTTTTTCTTCATCAGGTAATGCATCAGGACCTAAGAGTTTCACAATTTCTTTTAGAGTATCTTCTCTTTGTAAAATTCCATAAGCTTCATTTCTAATTGTAAACCATTCTGGACTAATATTTTCACTCCACCATTTTGCAATATCACCAAGATAACCAGAATAACTGTTCATCCAATTAATTGATGGGTAGTGTCTAGAGTATGCAAGTTTTGCATCCAATGCCCAGAAAGTTTTGATAAATCTCATTGTGTGTGTTGTAACTGGTTCTGTAAAGTCACCACCTGATGGAGATACAGCACCAATCAAAGTAACTGAACCATCACGGTCTGGACTTCCAGCTGCTCTAACACGACCTGCTCTTTCATAAAATTCTGCTAATCTTGATGCAAGATATGATGGATAGCCTTCTTCTGCTGGCATCTCCTCTAATCTACCACTCATTTCTCTTAGTGCTTCAGCCCATCTACTTGTAGAATCTGCTACAAGAACAACGTCCTTACCCATGTCTCTATAATATTCTGCAATTGTTACTCCAGTGTAGATACTTGCCTCTCTTGCTGCTACTGGCATGTTACTAGTATTTGCAACAAGTACAGTTCTATCCATAAGTGGCTTTCCACTACGTGGATCTTTAAGATGTGGAAATTCTACTAATACTTCAGTCATTTCATTTCCTCTTTCACCACAACCAATGTAAACAACAACTTGTGAATCAGCCCATTTTGCAATTTGGTGTAATGTAACAGTTTTTCCTGTACCAAATGCACCAGGAATTGAACCAGTTCCTCCTTTTGCAATTGGGAAGAATGTATCAATAACTCGTTGTCCAGTAAGTAATGGAACTGTTGCGTCATATCTCTTAAGATATGGACGTGGTTTTCTTACAGGCCATTTATGATACATTTTGAGTGGAACGTTTTGTCCATCTTTTTGAACTGTTGCCAGTTCGGTTTCTAAATTATAATCTCCTTCTGAAACAAGGTTTGAAATTTTTCCACCTGGATGATTTGGCGGAACCATGATAGAGTGTTCTATAAGATCTGTTTCTTGAACAGTACCAATAACATTACCAGGTAAAACTTCATCTCCATTATTTGCTGTTGGAATAAAATGATATTTCTTTATCATATCAACTGGAGTAGTTGTAATACCTCTACCAATAAAAGAACCAGATGCTTTTGATAATTCTTTTAGCGGTCTTTGAATTCCATCATAAAGTTGTCCAATAATTCCTGGACCTAATACTACACTAAGTGGGTTTCCAGTTCCAATTACAGGTTCACCTGGTTTTAATCCACTTGTTGACTCGTAAACTTGAATAAATGCAACGTCTCCAGTTAATCTAATTACTTCACCTACTAATTTTGAATTTCCAACAGTCACAGTTTCATACATTTTTGCATCAGACATTCCATCAGCTCTTACAGCTGGACCGCTTACCCATACAATTCTGCCTTGTGCTGTCATCTTATTGTTTTACTCCGAATTTTGAAGCAATTTCTTTCCTAATTAAAGGCTTTAATCGATCTATCTTTGCGTCGATGGTATTATCAAATTTCATAGCTCCATCTTTTGATTCAATTTTAACGCCACCAATACAATCAATAGTTTTAGAAGATAATTCAGATCCTGCAAAATTAGATAGAGATGATTTAACTACATCTTTGTCTTTAGCGTTTGTAAATACTTTAACTTGAGTAGTTCCTAAAATTTTAGTTGATTCTTCTAAAAGACTTTTAATTAAATTTGCATACTCGCTATTGCGAGCAGAATTTGTAATTTGTTCTAATGCTGTTGCAAATACTCTATTAACTGCTGCTTCTAAAGCTAAAAGTTGTTTATTTCGGGCTTCAATATCAGAGCCACCAACTATCTGTTTCTCAAGTTTATCTGCTTCCTTTTTACCATCAGAAATAATTTTATCATATTCACTCTCTAATTTGGTAACAGAGTCATCAAGATTATGTTTTGAATCATCTAGTGATATTTTTAGACTAGATAAAATACTATTTTCAGTATTTTTTAAAATTTTATCAATTGTACCTTCTAAAGCCAAATTAGTAGTCAATACAGTTCGTCGAGTAATAATACATTTGAATGTTTTCGAAAAAAAGATATCAGAAAGATATTAAACTAAATGGCTACATGCAAAAATTGTCTTGGGAATCGCAGATCTTAAAATTGGAACCGTTATTCTACCCAGAACCCAATCACCCAAATTAATATCAAGATTAACTGAATTTGAATGGTATCATAAAATTGATTCAGATAATGATTTAGTTACGCCTGAAATTGATGATCTTTTACTAAAAGCACAACAAACTTACCAATCAATTGATGAGGTTCTAAAAGGAATTGGAATTCCACAAACTGTGGGAATAATGGAGATATTATTCAAAGGAACTGTCATCAAGAAAAAAGATTATGAAATTAGTGAAATCGAAGATATGGTTGAAGGAATTACCAAAGAAGCACCATCCATTATTGATAAACCTGCAAAATTACTAGAAGAAGCAGCAAATACTAGAACATCAATTGAAGAATACAGTTCATTCAAAGATACACTTGAAGTAATTAAGAAAATGAAAATAGATCTTTCAGGATTTGGATTAATGAAATACTTTTACACAAATCTTTTTGTGATAAATTCTGCAGACTATCCTGAAATTAGTAGATCTCTTGAAAACGTTACAGTCTACAAATATGACTTGGAGAATAAACAGAAATCAGCAATTTTAGTAATTTCAGATAATGTAGATTATGAAAAAGTTCTCAAAACACTTAGAAGTTTTAATTCAAATTCATTTAAAATTCCAGAAGGATTTCCTCAAATTCCTAGTGAAGCATATGCTTTAGCAGAAGCAAAAATTAAAGAACTAACAACAAAACAAACCTCAATTAAAAAAGAATTAGCAATAATAACCAAAAAAATTAGACGAGATATTTTATCAATTCATGAAAAAGCACTAGTTGCAAAAGATGTTTTAGAAACTTTGAGAAAACCAGGAGGAACTAAAAATTTTGCAGTGATTCAAGGTTTCATACCAAAAAAAATGGAATCAAAATTTACTGATTCAACAAAACAATGGATGTCTATTGTAGAGGATGTTACGGATCCTAAATTAAAACAAGAGATTCCAACATTATTTGATAACCCAAAATTTGTTAAAACTTTTGAAGTAATTACCCATAGTCAAGGTATACCAAAATCAGGAGAACCAGATCCAACTCCAATGATTGCTCTAATGTGGCCAATTTTCTACGGATTAATGTTTGCAGATATGGGTCACGGATTATTACTCATGGCATTAGGCTTGTTGTTCAAGTTTAAGGGACAAGGCAATCTTTCAAGATGGGGTATGTTGATTGCAATCTCTGGTGCATCAGCTGCGATAGCGGGTGTAGGTGCAGGAGAAGCATTTGGATTCCACCTTGATCATATGGGACCATTTGAAGGATTATTAGAAGAAGGTGGAGCCTTGCATTCAGTTAGTTGGATTGTAGGAATTCTAAGTGTTGCTGAATTAACATTTGAACAAGTTATCAATATTTTGAAAGTTTCATTATTCATAGGAATTGTTCATTTAGTTTGGGCGATGGTTTTGCGAGTTATTAGAGGACTAAAAGAAGGACACAAAATGGTAGTGTTAACAGAATCAATTCCAAACATTGCACTTTATGGTGGAATTGTGGTAATTATGATGTGTGCAATTGGTTCACAATATGATGTAATGAACATGTATTCCAAAGTACACACTGAAACAGTTCCTTGGGTTACAATGTTCCTTGGAGATTGGGCTCAAGTTTGGATCATTACAAGAATTGCAGTTGTTATTGTAATTGCATCAATGGTCATAATGATGGTTGGTGGTGTAATGCATGCAAAGAAACATCCTGCAGATGGAGCAGATCCAGCTAGTGTAATAATGGAAGTTCTTTTAGGAAAAACAGTAGAAGCTTTAGCTCATACAATTAGTTATGCAAGACTTGGAATTATGTTACTTGTCCATGCAGCATTACTTATGACAGTAAATAATGCATTTACTTCTCTAGGTGGTGCAGAGTCAACTACTGCAATGATTATGATTATTGGAGGAAACTTGGGAATTATGATGATTGAAGGATTAATTGTATACATTCAGTCTCTCAGATTGCACTTGTATGAATTCTTTACAAAATGGTATGTAGGTGGTGCACAACCATTTAAACAAATTAGACCAGAATTAATTTACAATCAATTCATTTGGAAGAAAAAATAAACTTTATAATTATTAGAAAGTTAAACTTGAATTCATTCTATAGGAAGTCGTGTATTATTTCCCCATTCACCCCATGAACCCAAATAGACTTTCACATTTTTGAATCCTAGTTTTTTTAAAACTAAAAATGAATTGGCTGCCCTATATGCTCCCTGACAATAAGTTACAATTTCAGAGTCTTTTGAAATATTATATATTTTAGATAATTCTTCATCAGTTTTGAAAGTTCCGTCATCAGAAATATTTTGATTCATATCAATATTGATAGAGTTTGGAATATGACCAGTTTGAGCAGCTCTAACTACACTTCCCTCATATTCGCCAGTTGAGCGAGCATCAATAATTTTCAAATTATCCAAATTATCCAAATTATCTCTAATGTATTCAAATCCGGTTATTATTTCAGAATTAATTTTTCCTAAAAATTCTGATGGTTTGAAATTATTTGCTTTTATTTGTATTGAGAGATTTTCTTTTTTCCATTTTGAGATTCCGCCATCTAATATGAAGACATTTTGATGTGAAAAATACATTAGCATCCAAACACCTCTTGCTGCAATCATTCCAGATACAGAATCATAAAAGATGACTTTCTTTTCTGAAGTAACTCCAAGAAATGAAAGTAATTTTCTTGCTTGATCGTTAAAATTGTCAATTCCTTGTTTTGTTGTATCAATCCAATGAAATGCAAATAAATCTAAATTAACAGAACCTGGAATATGTCCTTCAGAATATTCTTTGAAAGAGCGAGTATCAGCTATAATGACATCAGGGTTATTTAAAATTGAATTTAATTCAAATGTAGAAATTAACATGCATTTCTTAAAAAATTCAAGAGTAAATACATTTGGTTCAGTTAAAAATAATTTTATGAAAATCCATTACACATAGTGTAGGGGATAATAAAATAAAAAAGAAAAAATAGTATTTTGTTCTATTCGTTTACGTATGCTCTTTCGCCATGCTGTGCTAAATCGAGACCAATCTCCTCTTCTTTTGGAGTGACTCTGATTCCGCCCGGCCAAACGGCATCCATTACTTTTAGGATTACAATCGTAACACCAAATGCATATCCAAGTGATATTAGTGCACCCATGATGTTGATTGCTTGCTGTTCCATTCCTTCTGCAGTTCCAGTCCATGCACCGATACCTAAACCGGTATCCCAAATGTGTGGACTAGCTAATGTACCAGTCAAAATTGCACCTGTAAGACCACCCATTCCGTGTACTCCCCATACATCTAATGCGTCATCCCACTTGCGTTTATTTTTGAATGCTACTGCTGCATAACAAACTGTTCCAGCTGCAATGCCGATTATAATTGAAGCCATTGGACCAACAAAACCTGAAGCTGGAGTGATTGCGACCAAACCTGCTATTGCACCTGATGCAGCTCCTACAATACTTGGTTTTCCTGTATGTGCCCATGACATGAGCACCCAAGTTATTGCTGCCATACCAGTTGCGGTATTTGTAACTGTCCATGCGCTTACTGTAACGCCGTCTACCATTACTTGACTTCCTGCATTGAAACCAAACCATCCAAACCAGAGTATTCCTGTTCCAAGGACTACCATTGGGATATTGTGTGGTTCCATTGGCACTTTGCCATATCCAAGTCTTCTGCCAAGAACTATGGCTCCTGCCAATGCAGAGAATCCAGAAGTAATGTGTACTACAGTACCACCAGCAAAGTCTAATGCGAATGATGGAGCTAAGTCTGGATTAATATCTAACGCTCCTGCGTAAATGTAACCACCGCCCCAAACCCAGTGTGCAACTGGATCATAAACGAAGGTAGCCCATAGGAGTATGAAGATTATTAATGCACTGAACTTAATTCTGTCAATTAATCCACCAATAATTAGAACTGGTGTAATAATTGCGAATGTTGCTTGGAACATTGCAAACAATTGATGAGGTATTGTATTTGGCCAACCTTGACCACAAACGTCGCCTTCGACCATTGCATTCATCTGGTAAGCTGCTGACCATGTGTCTCCACACGGACCTGGCGAACCTAATGGTGCATAGTGAGAGACATCGTTGAAGCCAACATATTGAAGTGATCCCATGTATAGATTTGCATCACTGTCAACTGGACCAAATGCTAGAGAGTATCCCCATAAAATCCATTGTACTGACATTAGACCCATAACAATTAGGGTCATACCAAGTACATTGATGACGTTCTTTGATCTGGCTAATCCGCCATAAAAGAAGCCGACACCAGGTGACATGAGAAGTACCATTGATGTAGCTGAAAGCATCCATGCTGTATCACCTGTATCAATTTTACAAGGTAACCAACCGCCTTCGCCATCATCGTACCAACATTCATTTGTATTACCAGTGTAAATTCCACTGGTTCCTGCAACGTATCCGTCCATACCATCATTTGCACTTTGTGCATATGCTTGTGACATTGCACCAAATGCTGTGATAGATACTGCGGCTACAAGTAATAGAGCATACTTGTAGTTTCTAGAATTCATTAGATTTTATCCAAAATGAATGTTATTAAAGCATTGAAGACTAAAAAAAATTTCAAAAAGTAACTTATTATATTATAGAATATTATGATACTAACATGGAATATGAAAATTATGTTGAGGAATAACTAAATGAAATCTAAATTGAAGGGAAAATTAGCAATATTTGATACATTCAAGACTAAAGATAATGAGCTTACAGGAGAAGCAAAAAGACAAAGAGCAATAATTACAATTCTAGGAAGTGATGTCAATCCAATTGAACGAACACGAACTGGAATTTCTCAGAAAATAGCAAAAAACCATCAAATTGCTTGGAAAAATATCTATTCTGGAATATTTAGAGATTTAGATGAAATCTTGCTTCCAATGGAAATAGCAGAAGAAGATGGAAGATTACCACTAAAGAGAGGTCCAAAAGCATTACAAGAAAAAGGAATTCCATATTACCATTTAACAAAAAAAGGTGTGTTGGTGGGACTAGCTATTAATGGAATTGAAAATATGCCATTGCAATTAAAAGAATTTTTTTCAAAATCAGTACCAGAAGAAGAAGAATTTGAGAAAATATTAACTAAATTTATGACTACAAGTCCAAATTTTACATATTCAATTTTTCAGAGATATGTGAAAGCATTTTGTGAAAATAAAATTAATGAATTACTTCCTTTTGATCTAGCAAAATTAAGAGATATTTCAGATGAAAACTTGATAATTCAAAAAGAGATGTTGGTAGCCTTTCAGAAATTTACAATTCAAGAAAAAAATGAAGCAGTGACATTTCTAGAGAAAATTATATAAAAATTCATTTATTTGCGATCGCCAAACATTAAAATCTGTTAATCATAGTGATTAATTAAATGGGAAATTCAAAGAATGTCTATGCTTCTGTAAAAGCATATAGTAAAAGAGGAAAATTGCTTACAAAGTCTGATTTTCAAATACTTGCTGAAGCAAGAGATTTGGAAGAATTGATGACTAGAATTAAAAACACAGTTTATGGCGATGCTGTCTCAGATGTCCAAAAACCATATACTTCTCAAAATATAGAATCTGCCTTAAGAAGTAGATTAGCAGAAATTCATTATTCTATTGCAAAAACATCAGGTAATTCTGGGGTTTTAGATGCATATTATATGAAATTCATTATTTCAAATTTGAAATTAATTTTGAAAGGAAAAATCTTAAACAAGTCTCAAGAAGAACTTGAAACTCACATTAATCTTCATGCTGAAGAATTAATCAAACAGAGAGATGTTATTATCAAAGCAATAGTTGCAAAAGATTTTGAAGAAGCAGTTGCAAGTTTGAATTCAGTTAAGTTTGCAGAAGAAATTGCAAAGGCTTCAACACTGTACAATGAGAAAAAGAATATTCAAATTTTTGATACATATTTTGATAAAATATTATATCAACATTTAGCTGGTGCAATGAAAAATTATGCAGACAAGGATGCAGTAAAAATAGTTGCAATGGATATTGATTTCTATAATATTTTAAGCGTAATTAGAGGAAAATTCTGGGGTTTACAAGAAGAACAAATTCAAGATTTGATTATTAGTACCAATCCACCTGCAAGAGAATTACTTGCAAAAATGGTATCAGGAGCAACAATTAGAGATGCATTTAATGAATTATCTAATACAAAATACAAGAATTTAGTACCACAAGTTGAAAACGAATTAGATGCAATTGCTGAATTTGAAAGAGCATTTGAACTATCGATTTATCGAGCTTGTATTACATCATTTACAAAAATGTTCAGTTTTGCAACAATTGTCGGAATTACAAAATTGACTTCATTTGAAGTTAGAAATCTAGCAGCAATTGCATTTGCGATTGAACAAAAGATACCAACAAAAATTACAATGTCAAAATTAATCCTAGAACAAGAATAGGAATTTTGAAATGTTTGATTTTGGAAAGAAGAAAAATAATGTTCCTTTTGAAGTTCTAGTTAGATTAATCTGGGTAAGTTCATTTTTAGCGATGATTCTCACTTTGCCTTCCTTAGGATTATTCTTAGGAATTTATTATTTTACAGGTGAATTAATTATTGGAGCAATTATAGGATTTGGAGTTCATTTTGTTACACTGGCATTTTCAAATAGAATTTCTAAATTCTTAACTAAAATAATGAGCTAATCTATAAGAAGGTAAAATCTGAGGTAAATTATCATGATGGGTGATAGAGATTTTAGATCAATTATTCAAAGTGCTCTAGGTTCTATTGGAAAAGAATTACAACTAGATATTGATCCCAAAAATATTCAAACTATTCATTTACAGGAGGTAGTTCAATGCCTTAGACGCTCATATTTTGATAGAATTGATCCTGTAGAAATTGAAAGGAGGGGATTCAATGAACTTCTTTCAGGATTATTAAGAAAATTAGAATATGGAAGTGAACCAAAAGAATTTCAAATTGACGATATTAAACTAAAAGGACAAACGGATATGATGGTTGATGATGCTATCATGATATTTAGATCAGCACAAGGTGAATTAGAAAATCCAATTGCTAATGATGTATTATATCTTAATTCATGTTTATGGATATATGATAAAACAGAAGGAATTATTGTTTATATTACTGCAGATAAGAAAGAGACGACATTTTCATTAACTCGAAATAAAAAAATGTTTGAAGAAGTAATTAGAAGAGTTAGAGTTCTAAATAATCTCCTAAAAGAAGAAAAAGTACCAATTTTGGAACCATCAACAGAATGTTCTGAATGTCAATATTATGAAAAATGCTTTATGAAAAAGAAAAACAGTAAACATGTAGATATTGGAGAAATGCTAGGTTTAGGTAAACTTGGTAAGAATGATTAGTTTAAGAATTTAAAAATATTTCAAAGGAAAAATCCTTTGATGGATTAATCTAGTGGTTCTGGGTGTCCTTTACCACGAAGTGCGAAAGTTACTACTGCCAATGCAATTGCAACTCCAGCTGCTGCGCCATATGCGGCCATTCCTGCTTCTGCCATTTGAAAGAAAATAATCTAACGAGCTTTTATAAGATGTGTCCATAATTTTTTTCTAAAAACATACTATCATAATTTTAATATTTTATGATACCAATTAGATTTATCTAAAGAATTCAAAAGGAACAGTATTTTCTTGACCACTTGTCATGGAACTCAAATTAAAGTATACAGTGCCAGTTACTCGCCAACTTGCACTACCTGATTCACCATTATCATATTCAGATTGTAATGCTTTCCATAATTCTCCAGAAGCAACAGTATTTTGAACAGTCATTTTCTTTTTTAGATTAATTGAATTTTCACCTAATAGTGTATAGTAATCTGAACCAAATTCCAGCATTCCTTCAGGTCTATTTCCAATAGTTCCACCAGCAAGCTGCTCATAACTAGAAAAGCCAGTTTCAAATAAATTGAAATCCATAGTTTGTACAATTACAGAACGTGGATTTGGATTAAATATTTCAAATTCAATTTCAATTGTTGCTGAACGTTCTGATATTTTTGAAACAGAAATGTCCTTTAATTCAACTGTAAGTAATTCTATAGTTGGAGTATTTTCAACAGTATTTTTATTCTCAGGAGTTGTAACTTCCATTGTTGGACCCATTAGGAGAATTCCACCTAATACTCCAGCAAGTGCTAAAACTGCAATGAAAACAAAAATTCTAGGATTCAAACCAACTTAGCCTCAAGTATACCAAATATTAGTTAGTTATTATACCATTCCAGAAGGGTAAAAATTATGCAATATTTTCAAGCTGTTCAACAAGGAAAACAAAGAGCAAGTAAATCACAAATGAAAATGTTTGAAGTTGCTGGTTTTGCAATGCTAACTTTAACAACTAAAAAAATTGATGGAAAGTTCTTTCCAGTTGGAGAAGAAGAATTTACAGCAGTAATTGATTCTGAAGATGGACATGTAGCAGTGATTGTAGATAAGGATGGATTTACAAAGGCTCAGTCAAAAGCAGTAAAAAAAGAGGAAGCAATTTCAATTTTTAAAAAACTTAGAGATTCAGGAATTTTAGAATATCCAGAAAACGAAATACAGATCTGGTCTCAAACTAGACGTACAATTCAAAACGAAATTTAATTATTTTTTAGAAGTTAGTATTATTTCTGTACCCACACTAGCTCCTTTAATTGCTGCTTCAATGATTTTTGGATTTGCTTTTAAAATTCTAGTTTTAATTTTAGAACGTTCTATAATTTTTAGGGCAACAATATCCATCAAATCATAACCACCTGCAACAGAGTCCTCATGGACTAAAATATTCTTCAAATTTTTAAGTTCTATAGTTTTGAATTTTTTTGCTTTTTTAAATTTATTTGGATCCATATCATAAACGCCGTCAACATCAGTTGCATTAAGAAATTGTTCGGCTTGGATTTTTTCAGCAATTAATGCAGCTGTTCCGTTAGTACTTTGACCAGGATGTAAACCACCTGCAACAACTATCAATCCACCATCAACTGCATGTTTAACTTCCTGTAAAGTAATTGGCGGATTGGAATATGCTTTATTTTTTAAAGCATAAATCAATAATTTCGCATTAAGTCTTGAAATTTCAATTCCTAATTCATCTAAAGTTGATTCGTCAGCATTAAAATTCCTAGCATGTGAAATGTAATGTCTAGCAATAACTCCACCCCCAGTAATTACAATTGGTTGGCAAATCTTACTAATTTTTATTAAAAAATCAGCGTAATTTTGTATAATTTTGGCATTATCCATACCAAATACTTTTCCAGATAGTTTAATCACAATTTTTTTCTTCATTTGAGATTACCTAGTATCGATTTAGCAGCAATTTCAACTTTTTTCCTATATTTTTCATGAGTATAGATTCTAAGTATGTTCATAAAACCTGAAATTGCTGAAACAACTGGTATTTCAGAAATTGGCATTTCTTTTGCAAAAGATTTTCCATCCTCGTTAAAAATTAAAACTATTGATTTTGATTCATTTTTTGATGGAGCAAGAGGTATTGATGGAGTAACAGAACTATCTACAAATATTTCATTTTCTTTAATTTTAGATTTTTTAGAAATCTCAAGTCGGAGTTCGTCCGTTCGAGTTTTTTGCAAATTTGTTTGGCTGGTAAGTATTCTTTCAAATACACATTTGAGTAATTTTCTATTTTGATAATCTTCAGCTAATTGTTTGGCTTGTCTTAGTTTAGAAGATGTTGAAGAAATTAGAGAAGATAAAATAAATTCGTCTGTTAATTTTACATATTCATCAAGGTTAAAAGATGTGAAACCAAATTCTTCATCAGATAATTTCAATGCTTGAATAAGCATTACTTCTGCAGCACGTACAGTTTTATGAAAATATACAGCTTTAAACATTTGGTATCTTGAATGCATCATTGATTCAAAAGAATATAATGCTGAACGTTCCAATGCAATTTTTTTCTTATGTACACTAAGTGATTGAGTTATTCGTTTGTGATCCACTTTTGCATGTTCAGATCCTGTAAAATAACCATCTCTAAGTAAATAATCCATCATATCTGCACTCAAAGCCCCCGAAACAATTTCGTTTAGATATTGAAATTTTGAATCTCCAAATGCAATTTGTGCAATAAATTTTTTATCAAATCCAGTTTTTGATAATATATCCCCAATTTCAGAATTTAGAATTATTTTTTTTCCATAATCCTCATGAGAAATTTTTTTTTCTTGAATTACTTCTTCAAATAAATGTGAAAAAGGTCCATGACCAATATCATGCAATAAAGCTGCAAGACGTAAAATCTGAACATCATCAGAATTTAGAAATCCTTTTTCATTTAATGCAAAACCAGCTTCAGTGGCAATATGCATTACTCCCAGTGAGTGTTCAAATCTACTATGTTGTGCTGAAGGATAAGTCAAATGTGCACCAGAAAGTTGTTTGATACGTCTTAATCTTTGAAAAAGTGGACTATCGATAATTGGAAGTTCATAATCATATACACGAATAAAATCATGAATTGGATCTATAATATCTAAATAATTTTTTTTCATATCCCTAATTTTTTTGAAAATGTCTTAAGAATTTCTTCATGAACTTCAAGTTTAGGTTTTGATGCATCAATAATTTTCCAATGTTTTTTCTTTGCAGTGATACGATAAATGTTAGATATTTTTCTTGAAAATTCTTCATTTTTTTCAAACTCATCTCTTTTCATAATTTTTCCCTTCACATTTCTTGGAGATCTTGAAAAAGATTCTTTTTGTGTTACATCAAGTAATATTACAAGATCCGCCTTAGGTAATCCATCATCAAGACCTTCAAGCCATTTTTGTTTCAAACCATTTGCTAATCCATAAACTAAGTTTGAATGATAATATCTATTCATAATTGAAACAGAATTTTTTTCTTCAGATGCTAAAATTTCATTTAGTTTTTCCCATCTATTAGCTGCTAAAAGACAATGAATAACTTGAGGAGAGAATTTACGTTTTCCATCTAAATATTTTCTAATTTCTTTACCAATCGGTGTATCATAATCAGGAAAATGAAAAAGTTTAGTTTTGATTTTTTGTTTTTTTAGATATTTTTCTAAGAGAACAGATTGAGTTAATTTACCTGCTTGATCTCCTCCTTCAATTACAATTAACATAATCCAAGATTTAATACACATATGTAAAAATTGTATCTATGGTTTGTACGCACACCTTTAAAGGACAAGAAGATTACATGATCTGTTCAAAATGTGGGTATAAACGTGAATTTACTAAACCGTCAGTAAAACCAAAAATACTCATAATTGGATTAATTATTTCAGTAATGATAGTTGGAGTCATTTTCACATTTTCATATTTCCCAAAAATTTAGTTTTAATTAATAATCAGTCAAGGTTTATATCTAAAAATTAATCAGTTAACACAAAATGGGATTAATGAAAGAAATGATAAAAGAAATTGGAAACAAATCAAGAGAATTTTATGAATTTGTATTACCTGCAATAGATATGCATCTAGATGACAAACATCTCACAGTAATTATTGATATTCCAGGATTTGAAAAAAAAGATATTGAATTGAATTTACGTGGAGATATACTTTCAATTAAAGCTAAAAAAATTATAGATGAAGCAAATTCAAAAACATTAATTTCTAATCAAAGACCAAATATGATTAATAAAAAAATTAGATTACCAATTGAAATTAAAGAGGGTGAAGAAAAAATTGAATCTGCAAAGTATGAAAATGGAGTTCTCGTATTAATTATTCCTGTAATTAAAAAATCAAAAAATATTAAAATTGAATGATCTAATACTTTCTCAGTAATGCTGAAATTCCCATAATTATGCCAGAGCTGATCATTCCAATTGAACCCAAATATTCATTCATTTGAAATAGAAATACTGAACCAATAAAAATTGCAGAAGAAAAAATACTACCACTAATCAAAACTACTGGTTTACGTTTTTTCATATAAACTTGAACTTCATCCATTAATTTTTCCATATCAGATCCAACTCTTAAAGTAGAATTTATTGATTTTAGAAAAGTATCAAAAGAAATTTTTAATTCTTCGATATATGCTCCTGTGATTAAATTTTCTTGCTGTAAAATATTTTTTAAAACTTGTAAAAATTTGAAATCAACATTATGTGTCTTGTAAATACCTTCAATTATTGAGGCCATTCTCAAGTATAATGCCAAATTTTTTGGTAAAATAAATGGAAATTTACTCATAGTTCTATTTGCTAATTCCATTAAACTTTGAACTTCCATTTCATCAGGTTTATCACCATGCATAGAACGAATCGATAATTCTATTCCTTTTTCGATTACGGATCTATTGTATTCAGGAGTTAACATTTTGAGATCATCCATTGTAGAAACAACACGTGAAGGACTTTTTTCTACAAGAGCAAGATACAATCGAATTAAATTAATTCTAGTTTTATTATTAATTCGTCCAACCATTCCAAAGTCATACAGAATTAATTTCCCTTCATCAGTTACAGAAATATTTCCTGGGTGTGGGTCTGCATGAAAAATTGAATTTTTGAGTAACATTGTAAAAAATATCTGATGTACATCAATGACTAATTGTTCACGATCTATCTTTTTTTCTTCTAATGCTTGTATATTTGTGACTTTAATACCAGGCAAATATTCCATTGTAAGGACATTTTTTGAAGAAAATTCATCAAAAACAGATGGTATAATCACTTTAGGATTATTTGCCAAATCATTTTTGATTTCTTTGAGATTTCTAGATTCATTGGTATAATCCATTTCTTCATGAATTGTTTCAATAAATTGTGAAAGCATAGTTTTTGCAGAATATCTTAAATTTGGATCAACAAATCTTAATGCCAGTGGTAAAATTTTTTTTAAAATTTTTAGATCCTGTTCAACTACTTTTTCAATTCCAGGTCTTTTTACTTTAATTACAATTTGTTGACCAGAAATTGAGCCTCGATAAACCTGCCCTAATGATGCACCAGAAATTGAAATAGGATCAATACTATCAAATTTTTCATTTATCAAACCAATGTCTCTTTCAATTATTGGTTTTACTTGATCAAATGGAGCAGAAGGTACACTGTCTTGAAGTTTTGATAATTCCTGTAGATATGGTTGTGGTAAAATATCAGCTCTAGAAGAAAGCCATTGACCAAGTTTAATGTAAACTGGACCTAGTGAAATAAAGGTTTCAAGAACTTTATTAGCATTTTTTTTAAATTGATTTGAATTAATTTCATTTTTATTTTGATTAATCCATTTTTTTCTATCTTTACGTAATGCCAAAATAGATGGTAAAAGTTTAATTAAAATTTTTACAGTTCTAATAATATACATCAGATCACTCTAGATATTTTTTAATTTGTTTAGTTGTTGTATATGCTAAATATCCAGACATTATAGAAGAGGCTAAAATACTAGCTAAAGATATTTTATTAGAATTATTATTAGAAAAAGATTTTACACTCTGTATACCAGAAAATATTCCGCAAGCAATTCCAATTAAAATTTCAGGGGCATCATGAACTAAATGACCAAGAGGATTAATTCTAGGATCAATTTTATCAGTATGAACTAGAAATTTATCATCATATTCTCTAATATGCAAATTACCATAACGATATTGTTTTTGGGCGCCATTTTTTTGTCCAAGAAAAGTTTCTTCAGCTTCCTCTAGCATAAATTCACGTAATTCTTTTGGAACTTCAATTTCATCTCCAGGCATAATATCATAATCTAATAATCGCTTATAATCCTAGATCTAAATTTAATTTGAGCCTAATTCCAATTTAATAATGAATGAATTAAAAGTGAATTAATTTTTTAAGTTATCCTTAGTAAATAATAAAAAACTAGCAGCAAATGAAATTAACATTATGCCTCCAGAGATATATGCATAATTAAATTCCATATCAGGGTGATTTTGTTGATGATAATGGTTAATCCAAAAAGTTATGATTAAAAAAATAACTCCAATAAAAGTTAATTTTCTATGATTTAACAATAATTATTAAATAATTAATTAGTATATGAATTTAGAAAAAAATAAAAATATTTTTGATAATTAAGGAGTTGATTCAATCTGAGATAATTTATTAATTATTTGCTCTAGTTCTGATTTATTTTCATTAATTACACGATTAATTACATCAATTTCATCATTGATTTGAGAAATATTGACATCATCAGAATTTTTAATTTGGTATTCTAAATCTTGTAAAATTTCTTGATTATATTGATTAATTTTCTCCAATTCATTTTTGTATTTTAATAAATTCTCATATTGATTAGAAATTTTGGTAATGTCTACAGATTTTGAATTTGAAATAAAACCAGTAGCAATAATTATACTACCTATACTTATGGCAATAATTATACTACCTATACTTATGGCAATAATTATACTACCTATACTTATGGCAATAATTATACTACCTATACTTATGGCAATAATTAAAATTACAATAGTTAATCTTAATTTCATTTTATTTAATTCGATTTTTTAGATCAAAAATTAATCTCCAATTTACTGGTAATCCTGCTTTTTTACGCCTGAGAATTATAAAAATGGCAAAACCTATCACAAAAATTATTGGGATAATTACAATTGCTGGATTAAAATTATCTCCATTAAGAATTGCTGGTTGATTAACTATAATCGTAGTTTGATAGGGTAGCAAAATTTCATCTCTAACACTATCTTTGTATCTTAAGGTAAGTGTAACGTCATGTTCACCATATTTTGGTTCTCCATCAAATTCAATTGGAATGTTAAACGGAATAGGAGCGTCAATTTCAATTTCATCAATAAATTGTGTATTTGATTTAATATTAGAATCTCCATTAGCTTCAATAGTTACAAAACCAAATAGTGCATCTTCATTTCCCTCATTAATTATTTCACCAATTACCATTTGTGTACCAGATAATTCAATTACTTTAACATTAAAAATAGTGAGATCAATTAAACCTCTAATGTAAAAATCAAGTATTTTTGAAATAGTTTCTTTATCACCTTGTGTATTATAATATGAAATAGACAAAGGAATTCGTAAAGTATCACCCTTTAAAGATTCAGGAATGTATACATCCATAATAAAAGAACTAGATGATTTTTCAGGAATATTTCCAAGATCCCAACTTGTTTCTAAAATTAAAACATTTTCAATATTTGTAATTGATGCAGTGTTTGCAGATAATGATGTCTGTACATTATCTATGGTTACATCAACTCCAGATATTGATGCTGTACCATCATTTATGATATTAACAACAAAATTATTTGATTTTAATGATGTAAGAAATGATTCTGAAGCCCTGACATTAATTGTACTATCCCCAGTAACTTTAAAATCAAAATTAGAATATGATGATCTAATACCAGATTCTCGTAATCTTGAGTAATCTATTTCCACAGTTCCAGAATATTGTCGAATTTGGAGTTTCTTATCTAAATTTACATAGAAAGTTAAAGAGAAATTTTCACCAGCTTCTGAATTTGCATTTGTATTTGAATTAATTGCATTGCCTGGACCATCAGTACCTGAAAATCCTAAAGGTAATGCTAATCTTCCTTGAATTCCTGTAATATCTTGAGTTCCAACATTTGCAAATTCTATTGTAAATGGAACATTTTTGTCTCCGCCTTCAACTTCAATTTTATTATCTAATGTACCAAAATATGCATCTAGTAATTTTACATCACCGAATTCTCTATTAAATGGTGAATTCCCAAAGTTTCCAGATGTTATTGAATCATCATATGCAGCATATGAATTTGTAAAAATAAATGGGACTAATCCAATTAAAAATAATACTAGTAAAAATTTAGAATTCATTATACGGTAATCTCCATTGTAGAAAATTCTTCTACTTGAAATGCTTTACCGTCTTTTATTGTAATAACTTTATCAACATTTCCAAAATGTTGTCTATCGTGGGTAACAATAACAAAAGTTTGATTAAGTTTTTTTGCCATTGATTTCATTAAATCTACTATTAGTTGAGAAGTAACGGAATCAAGATTACCAGTTGGTTCGTCTGCTAAAACAATTGAAGGTTTATTGATCAATCCCCTAGCAATAGCAACTCTTTGAGCTTGTCCACCTGAAATTTTATTTGCACGCTTGTGTAATTGATCTTCTAATCCAACTGCTTTTAGTAAATCTATAGCGTCCTCTTCAGAAGTAAAATCATTTCCCGCAATTTGTAATGGTAATAATACATTTTCTAAAACTGAGAGATCCGATAAAAGATTAGAAAATTGAAAAATGAATCCTAATTTTTTATTTCTAAATGATGAGATTTCATTATCATTAAGAGTTGTAGTGTTAATATCATCTATGAAAATATTTCCATTTGTTGGACTATCTAAAAGTCCAATCATATTTAGTAATGTAGATTTTCCTGAACCTGAACTTCCAACAATTAAAACAACTTGACCTTTTTCAATTGAAAAAGATACATCATCAAGAGCTTTCACTTTGTTATCCCCATCACCATAAATTTTGCTTAAATGATTAACCTCTAGTACTTTAGCCAGTTCTCATTGCCTCCACAGGTAGTAATTTTGTAGCTCTATACGATGGATATAATGATGCAATGATTGCCAAAATAAATGAAGCCAAAGCTGTTTGAATAATTTTTTCCCAATTATAAGTTACTTCGAGCGGTAAACTGTTATTGAAAGACATTTTTGTTTCCTTTGCATAAATTGTATAACCTAATCCAGTTGCAGTTCCAACTCCAGCACCGATTGCTCCAATTAGCATACCTTGAAAAATAAAAATTACCAAAATGTCTTTTCTTTTTGCACCGATTGCTCTCATTACACCAATTTCTTTAGTTTTTCCATTTACCAACATCATTTGAATTGTAACAATTGCAAATGCAGATGACATCATTCCAAAATATCCAATCATGTTAATCATTGCAATGCCAGATCTAAAACCAGCAAGTTGCTGTTCTGCAGATTCTTCTATTGTTTCTGCCAAGAAATCATCATTTGGAAAAGATAATAAGAAAAATTCTTTTACTTCATATGCCTTAGTTGGGTCATTTAATTTTACCATAATTGAACCTGTTTGATCTTGTCTATTTGTCATATCACGTAATGTATCAATATGTATAACTACACTATAATCAAATCCCTGACCACCAGGTGATTTTGCAATTCCAGATACAGTAAATCGTTTTGTTTGCTCTTCTCCCCATCTATCAACAATCATAACTTTGACAATATCTCCAACTGTAGCTCCTCCAAGATCCTTTGCTACAGTATTTCCTAATACAATGGAATTTCTTGAGAAAACATAAGTTCCTTCAGTAACAGTTTCATGAACAGTAGATGCTCTAATATCATTAAATGGATCTACACCAACTACAGGGATCCTAGTTTTTTCAATTAATTTTCCATTTTTTGTTATTTCCATTTCTGCAGTCGATGAAAGCCGCGGTGTCGCCGCTTCAACATATGAAATTCTTTCAAACCAACTAACAATTGTTGAATCAGATTTATCGATGTAGTCATCTTCATTTGTTACAAGAATATCGCCATTTCGATATTCACTGATATCTCTTACAATAGCATCAAAAAGTCCCTGAAATATTACAAAATTAACATGAATAACTAAAATTCCGACGGTAACAGCCAAAACGGCACCAATCAAACTACCTCTTTTATTGAAAAGCATTCTTTTTGCTAATTTCATTCGGTAATCCATAAAATAACAAAAAAAGTCTAATATTTAACTTATATTATTCCTAGTGGTAAATTATAGACAATTTTATATGATATTAGTTAATTCTATATGTTATGTGGACTCGAAAAATCATATAATGGACAATTTTGATATTAAAATTCTAAGTAAATTATTAAACAACTGTAGAGAATCAGACAGACAAATAGGAATCGATTTAGGAATGTCTGGCGGAGCAGTTAATGCAAGAATACGTAAGATGCAAAAACTTGAGATTATTGAAGAATTTTTTATTAAAGTTGAACCTCCAGTATTAGGTTACGGTATTTTGTATTTTGTAATCTCTGGAGAAAATATGAAAGAGGTTTTAGAACAAGTTAGTTTAGTAGGAGAACCACATATTGTAGCAGCATGTGTTGGTGGAATTACAGTTTGTAGTATTATTGTAAAAGAGAACTTAGAAAAAAAAATTGAACTTGCAAAAAAACTAATGAAAGATTTTAAAGTTTTATCAATTTTTGAAGCCGAAAATCCAGGATTTAATGCAGATCTGACAAAAACAGATTTAGAAATTTTAGAAGAACTAATGAAAGATCCAAGACAAAAAATTGAAACAATTGCAAAGAATACAAAAATGTCAACAAAAACAATCACAAGATGTATTGAAAAACTATACAAAAATGAAGGAATCCAATTTACAACGATTTATGATCCTAAAAAAATCAAAAAATTTATTCCATATGCAATAATTACATGGATCGACAGCAATCTAAAAGAAACATTAGAAAAAATGAATGAAGAATTTTCAAATACATATTTACAAATTCCATTTATTTCAAAAAATCAAATTGTTTTATTTATGTATAGTAATAATATATACAAAATAGATGAAGTAACACAAAAAGTTAGAAATCTAAAAAATGTTAAATCTGCAGATTTATTTATTCCTAAAAAAATTTCATTTTATAATAATTGGTTAAAAAAAGCAATTATTGATTTAAAAAAATCTTCTAAACTACATTTGATATACCAAACAAATTAAATAATAATACCACTGAAAAATAATATGAAAAAAGATACGCTATACAAAGGAAAATTATTTGAAATAAATGCATATCATTTGCAAATTAAACATAGAAAAATTAGAAGAGAAGTTATTGAACATCCAGGTGCAGCTGCAATGCTTGCATTTGACGAAAAAGGTAAAGTACTGTTAGTAAAACAACATAGATTTCCACATGGATATATTTTAGAAATTCCAGCTGGTACTTTAGAAAAAGGTGAAAAAGCAATTGATTGTGCATACAGAGAAATAATAGAAGAAACTGGTTATGAGGCTAAAAAAATGACTAAATTAATTTCATATTTTCCTTCTGTAGGCTATAACAAAGAAGAAATTAGTATTTTTGTAGCATCAGGCACAAAAAAGAAATTTGATTTAAAATTAGATAATGATGAATTTATTACGGTTGTAAAAATGGATATTAAAAAATTAATTAAAATGATTAAAACCGGAAAAATTATAGATTCAAAAACAATTTGTGCAGTAATGATTTATGCGGCAAAGAAAAAGTTATTGTAATATTTTTTTATTACTATCTAAAAAACATCAAAAACATTATTGATAACTTGGTTTAACTAGATCGGTAATATCTGACCACGATTGTAAAATTTTTTCAAACATGTAAATAATATCAAATAATGCAAGAGAAATCTGTTTTTCACTTTCTAAAGATGAACGTATTTTAGAAATTTTTGCTGAATTAATTTTTTGTAGTTTAATTGCATTAATTGCAAGCATTCTATTATTAGAAATAAAAGAATCTACAGATTTAATTTGTATTCCGTCTATGTCTTTTGCAAGATCATATAATTTAGTTAACTCTGCTTTAGATAAATTTGATTTAATTAATGATTTAGATAATTCTACAACAGTATCACCTGCAATTTCAACTGTATTTGCAGCAATTCTGTAATCAAGAATATCAATATTTTCTAGATTAAAAATATTAGCTAATCTTGTATCCATTATTGTACTTCTAATTAATCTGACAAGAAGAAAATATTGTCTATTAATTTCAGCATCGCGATTTGCTATTGTTTCAAGATTTGTTTTATCCCCATTTTTTATAGATAATACAATATCATTAAACATTCCAAGTCCTATTGAACTCATTCTTTTTAAAATATTTTGTGGATTAATTGATGTTTCATTAAGTAAAAATTGAATAGAAATATTTGTTGCATCCTCATCAATAATTTCTAGTCCAACTAATTTTCTCATAGAACCACGAACACTCTCTCTATCATTAATTGAGATAGATGATCTTCCAACAATTCTGATAATATCAAATCCTAAGAGATATGCACCAGTGATTGTTGGAACAATTCCCTCACCTTCTGATAAAGGGTATGAAATTTCAACTTCTTTAGAAGGTTTTTTATTTTGTTGTGTTCTAATTGATAGATTATTCTGATTTGTTTCAATTTCAACTTGATTGCTCTTGTTTAGATTATTAGCATCAATCCATTCTTTTGGAAGTGAAACAAGCATACTACTTCCAATCTTCTGTAGGCGTCGTGTGAATGTAGTCAATTTATACTAATTTATATTATTTAAGCCAAGTATTAATATTTTACAAATATCTCAAGTTTAATCATAATGGTAACAGCATTTTGTCCAGCACACATTACAGGTTTTTTTAAAGCTGAACTAAACAAAGAAGATTCAAAACAATTAGGTTCGTTAGGTGCAGGATTTTCCATTCAAAAAGGTGTTAAGACTACAGTTACAATTAGAAACAAAACAAAACATGATATTTCAAATTTTACGATTAAGGTAAATGGTTTTGAATCAGGAGATATGAAAGTCTCCGAATTAGTTCTCAGTAAATTTTCTGCAGAAGGAAAATTTGTAGATGTTATACATGAAATTGGTGTTCCAGTAGGATATGGGTTAGGTTCTAGCGCAGCTATTGCATTATCATTATCTATGGCATTAAACGATGTATTAGAGTGTAAATTATCTAAAATTCAAGTTGCACAAATAGCACATGATGTTGAAATAGAATGTAAAACAGGATTAGGAGATGTCTTAGCATCATATCATGGTGGATTTGAAATTAGAGATAAACCAGGAGCACCAGGAATTGGACATGTTCAAAAAATTCCTTTAAATAAAATTTCTATAATTATGATATGTTTTTCTCCAATTTCAACAAGTAAATTCATCAAAGAAAGACTACCACAAATTAATGGTCTTGGAGAAAAAATGGTTAATAAATTATTAGAATCAAAAAATTATGAACATTTTCAAGAAATGTCTTTAGAATTTGCAAAATATGTAAATATTATGACACCAAGAATGCAGAAAGTAGTAAATGAATTATCTAAAAATAATATTAAATGCGGAATTGCATTATTTGGTGAAACAATTTTTTCAATGATTCCAAAAGCAAATGAAAATAAAGTTTTAGAAATTTTAGAGAAATATTCTGATGGAATAATTATAAAATCAGAATTAGATAATTTAGGTGCAAGAGTTCTTCATAATTAATTCAAAAACATGACTATAATTCCTAAATCACACCCAAGATTAAATTCACTTCTAATTCGTGAAAAATTAGTCAAAGGATTTGACGATAATTTAGTTGCTAAAGAAGGACTTTTGGCTCATGGAAGAGGAGAAGCTTTTGATTATCTTATTGGTGAAAAAACTTCAAAATCTGCTAAGGAAGCCATAAAAGCAGCAGCATCTATGCTCAAAAATGCAGAAAATTCTGTTATTTCAGTTAACGGTAATTTTGCGGCTTTATGTCCTAAAGAAATAATTCAATTAGCAAAAAATACAAATTCAAAAATTGAAGTAAATTTATTTTATTCTAGTGAAAAACGTAAAAAAGCAATTACTAAAATTTTAAAAAAATCAGGCGCAACAGAAATTTATGGATTAAATAAAAAATCATCTACAAAATTATTAGGAATTGATAGTGCAAGAAGAATTGTTGATAAAAATGGAATATTTTCAGCAAATGTTGTTTTAGTTCCATTAGAAGATGGTGATAGGACAATTGCATTAAAAAAAGCAAAAAAGAAAATTATTACATTTGATTTGAATCCACTTTCCAGAACGGCTCAAACTGCAGATATTACAATAGTTGATAATGTAACACGTGCAATGAAATTACTTGTTATTGAATCCCAAAAGAAAAGAAAAGAATCTTTAAAATATAATAATAATAAAAATCTTAAATTAGCAATTTTAGAAATTAGAAAAAATTTAGAAAAGAGAGCAAAAAATGCATAAAACTATCAAAGATATTAAAGAAATGAAAGGAAAAGAGAAAATAACTGTTTTAACAGGATATGATTCCACAATGGCAGCATTATGTGATCAAGTGGATGTAATTCTTGTAGGAGATAGTGCAGGCATGGTTATGCTTGGATATGAGGATACAACCTCAGTAACTATGGATGATATGATTAGATTTACAACTGCTGTAAAAAATGCAAGAAAAAATTCATTAATTGTTTCAGATTTACCAATTAATTCCTATAATACTAAGGAAGATGCAATTACAAATTCATTAAAACTAATTAAAGCTGGCGCTGATGCAGTCAAATTAGAAGGTGGAAAAGAAATTGCTCAAATAATAAAAGCAATTACAGAATTAAAAATACCGGTCATGGGACATTTAGGATTGTTACCACAAACAGCTAAGAAATACACTGTACAAGGAAAAACAAAAGAGGATGCAATTGAATTAATTAAAGATGCGAAAATAATAACAGAATCAGGCGTATTTAGTATAGTTTTAGAGATGATTTCTAGTCAGGTTGCAAAAATAATAACAGAAAAAATTCCTGTACCAACAATAGGAATAGGTTCAGGAAAAGATTGTGATGGACAAGTTTTAGTTGTTCATGATATGTTAGGTTTATTTGAAAAAATAAAACCAAAATTTGCAAAAAGATATCTATCATTATCTGAAGAAATTAGAAATGCAGTAAAATCATATGTAATGGAAGTTAAGGAAAAAAAATTTCCAGCAATAGAAAATGAATTCCAAATGGGTGAGTCTGAATATAATAAAATGAGGAAAGAAATTGTCTAAAATAAAATTAGAGCATCCATCATTAGATATTGTAGAATCAAAAGGAACAGAACTTTCTGGTAAAAAAATTGTATTGTGTGTTGCTGGAAGTGTTGCAGCGTACAAATCAATTGAACTTGCACGATTACTAATGAGGCATGGAGCAAAAGTTACTTGTGTAATGAGTAGTGCTTCAACAAAAATGATTCAGCCAGATTATATGAAATGGGCAACAGGAAATGATGTTATTACAAAATTAACTGGTAAATTAGAACATATCAATATAGCAGATTATAAAAAATCAGATCTTATTATTGTATACCCGGCTACTGCAAATACATTAGGAAAACTTGCAAATGGAATTGATGATACTCCGATTTCAACAGTACTCACTGTTGGATTTGGTTCAAAAACACCAATTGTTATGGCTTTAGCAATGCATGCATCAATGTATAATAATATTGCAGTTAAAAAAAATATTTCATTTCTAAAAAATGAAATAGATTTTATGACACCAAATATGATAGAAGGGAAAGCAAAAGTGTCAGAACCAGAAGAAGTGCTTGATTTTGTTTTGAATAAATTTGGATTATCATCTAAATTATATGGAAAAAAAATATTGATAACTGTAGGACCTACAATTGAACAGATTGATCCTGTAAGAGCAATTACAAATCAAAGCTCTGGCAAAACAGGAGTAAGTTTAGCAAAAGAATTAGTTTCTGCGGGTGCAAAAGTTACGTTTGTTTATGGACCAGGTAATGAAATTCTACCAAAGGGTGCAAAAATAATTAATGTTGTAACAAGTAATCAAATGTTTAATGCAGTCAAAAAAGAATTGAAAAATAAATTTGATATTGTAATAATGGCAGCTGCAGTAGCAGATTATATTCCTAAAAATCCAAGTAAGAAAAAAATTAAAAGTTCAAAAACAAATATTTCAATTACGCTCAAAAAAGCTCCTAAAATTATAGATCAAATAAAGAAAATTCAAAAGAATGTTTTACTAGTTGGATTTAAAGTAGAAACAAATGTCACAAATATTGAATTAATTAAATCCGCTAAAAAGAAATTGAAAGAATCATCATCAGATATGATAATAGCAAATGATATTGGAACATCTAGATATATAAAAAATTCTCAATATAATCAAATTATAATTGTAGATAAAAAAAGAAGTATTGTATCAGGTTGGATGAAAAAAGAAAAAATTGCAAAAATTATAAAAAAACAAATTGAACTAAAAATACAATGAATTCGATTCATTCAGAATACAAACAAAGAAATTTGAAAATTTGGAATGAAGTCGCTCCAAGATATCATAAAAGATGGACCAGTGTAAATAAAGGACCGTTTCAAAGTACAAAAAAATTAATCGAATTAGTAAAAATAAATAAAAATTATCATGTCTTGGATGTTGCATGTGGAACAGGAGCAGTAACAAAATATATTCAAAAAAAACTTGGTAAATCAGGATATGTACTAGGAATTGACACGTCAACAATTGCAATTAAAATTGCTAAAAAATGGAATGAAAAAAATAAAAATTTAGATTTTGTAAATATTGATGCTGAAAATTTTGCTTTTTCAAAAAAATTTGATATAGTAACTTGTCAGTATGCATTATTTTTTTTTCCTAATGCTCAAAAAGCATTAAAAAATATGAAAAATAGTCTCAAAAAATCTGGATTGATAGGAATATCTGTACATGGAAGTAAAGATAATGTTCCATTTTTTAGTAGTATTCTGGATTCTGCTACAAAGTACATACCAGATTATGTTCCACCTGGTACACCAAATTTAGATAGATTTGGCACAAAATCTGCATTAAAAACAGAAGTTAGAAAAGCAGGATTCTCAAATATTATCATTAAAGAATTTATTTTTAATTATAATCCAGGAAAATTTGAGGACTATTGGAATAATTATATTAAATATATTGCAAAGCCTCTAAAAGAAAAATTTAATGCTTTAGAATATTCAAAGCGGAACGAATTCAAAAATGCAGTTAAAGAAAAAACTTTACAATATACAAAAAAGAATGGTGATATAATATTTCCATGGCAAGTTTTAATATTAACTGCTAAAAATTCTTAAAATATTTAAATTTATTTTTTGTATTAACTAGAATTAATAATAACTTTAGATTTATGATAATTTACAGGTATTAAGATGGATAAAAAAGATAAAAAAGAAGAAGAAAAACCAAAAAATAATAATCTTAAAGCTTTTCTTAAAAAAAGAGCCCCACTATATCTAGCAGGAATTGCATTAATTGTCATAAGTGCAAATGGAATTTTAACAGAAAAACATTTTGATAGTTTTTTTTCGGAAATTTCTGAAGAAGAAAAAGTTGTTTTAGATATTTTAATGCAATATAATGGTCCAAATGAATCAGGATACAATGTAAAAAATGCTGTTGAAGATAAAATTAATGATGAATATCCTAGCGAAAAAATATTTAATGATAGAAATACTAAGGTGGAATTAGATATAACAAAAATAGATTTAAAAGAATATCAGATTATTGTAAATTTCAAAGCACATAAAGGAGAATTAATTTTTGATTGGAATGTAAATATCGATTCTAAAAAAATTGAATCAAATAATCCATTATCAAAAAGCATGATAGAAAAAGTAAATTATATTGATTAGGCTCAAATTTGCAGTAAATCTTTTGTGAATTTATGCATAATAATTGGTTTATTTTTTACAATAATGGAATCCTCTATTCGAATTCCAAATTTATTTTCAATATAGATTCCAGGTTCAACAGTAATTGCCATATTTTCTTTTAATTTAGTATCACTACGATAAGATATAGTTGGTAATTCATGTACTTCTAATCCAATCCCATGACCAGTAGAATGAATAAAATATTTACCATAATTTTTTTCTTCAATATATTTTCTACATGCATAATCAACATCTTTACAGTTGACATTTGGTTTTACGGATTTGATACCTAGTTTTTGTGATTCTTTAACAATTTCATATGCCTCATTAGCTTGTGAAGAAATTTTTCCTAGTGCAAATGTTCTAGTTGCATCAGATACATATCCTTTGTATCTTAATGTTAAATCAGTAACTATAAGATCACCTTTTTTAAATTTACGTTGACTTACTTGTGCATGTGGTAATGCACCATTTGGACCTCCAGCAATAATTAAGGGATTAAGTGTTGATTTGTAACCAGTATCAAACATTTCTTGTTGCATAGCATATGTCATCAAAACTGTTTGTAATTCTGATTCTTTTTGTCCAACTTTTACTTTTTTGGAACAAATATAAAACATTTCATCAATAATTTTAGAAGCTTTTTTTAAGATTTTAATTTCTTTTTCATCTTTTATAATTCGAGCATTGTAAAATGGATCTGTAGAAGACGTAATATGTGAAATTGATTTTTTTAAGCTTAGCATGGTAGAATAGTCTTTACAATCAGTGCAGACATGATTTTTCTTTATTTTATTTATAAGAGTAAAAATTAACCCAGATCCACGTTCAGCAGTTATTACATCGCAATCTTCAGACTCATTTTTTGCTCTTCCAACTTCAAGTTCAGGAGCAATGATGGTTGTTTTTCCATTTTTTTCTAATAATCCAATAGCTTCACCCCAAAAACCAGTCATGTAAAAAAGATTTTCAGGCTCAAATGTAACTAGAGTATCACAATCCATCTTTTGAGCATATTTTAGAAGATTTTTTCTACGTTCTTTCATAATAAAATATAATATTTTCTTAATTTATGTATGATGTAAGTTTGTATAATAAAATTT
>SXGT01826124.1_pt1 | contig 35586 bp, 22 predicted proteins | sample 3176221 | NCBI WGS metagenome assembly SXGT01 (sample SAMN11356862, study PRJNA531348) | freshwater metagenome | isolation source: freshwater sample F1-120 | place: China: Fuxian Lake, Yuxi | collected 2017-12-25 | reverse complement strand
TGTCCGCTCGTAACCAAGGTCCATCTCGAAGCCATCCGCTTCGCCAAGGAAGGCTACACGATTCTCTTGATCGGCCACGAGGGGCACGACGAGGTCGCCGGAACCGTCGGCGAGGCGCCCGGCAACATTCGTCTGGTGCAGGACGCGCACGAGGTCGAGGCGCTCGAGCTGCCCGCCGACGCCAAGGTCGCCTTCCTCACGCAAACGACCCTGAGCGTGGACGACGCCGAGGTCATCATCACGGCGTTGCGCAAGCGTTTCCCCAATATCGTCGGACCGAAGAAGGACGACATCTGCTACGCAACGCAAAATCGCCAGGAAGCCGTCAAGGAGTTGGTCCCCGAGGCTGACGTGGTGCTCGTCCTGGGCAGCCAGAACAGCTCGAACAGCCTGCGTCTCGCGGAACTCGCCAGCAGTTGCGGCAAACCCGCGTACCTGATCGACAGTGCCCGTGAAATTAACTCCGCCTGGTTCGACGGCAAGAAGACGGTGCTCGTGACCGCCGGCGCCAGCGCCCCGGAGGACGTGGTGCAGGAGTGCGTCGATTACCTGACGCGCCGCTACAGCGCCACTGTCGAGACGCGCACCATTCGCGAGGAGGACGTGAGCTTCAATTTGCCGAAGGAGCTAAGGTCGCTGACGCTGGTGAATTGACGCGCAATTCTCCCCTCGCCTCCTGGGAGAGGGGCCGGGGGTGAGGGGCGGAGCATGCAAGAACGTGATGCCATGGGAGTTTCGCCCAACGTCCGTGCCGGTCTCAGGTGTCCGGGCACTACCAAACAGGGCGATTGTTGCCATTTTCAGCTGTCGGCAATCAATCCCGCGTGGTAGACTTAGGAATTGCGACATGTTAATTTGAAGTAGCTTGCGTGTACGAGCCGCGCCCAAAAGGAAGCGGAGTTCACCACTCCCTAACGGTTGGGGCTTGTAGGAACCTGGTGTTTGAAAAAGGAGCAACCAATGCGCTCGTGCTGCGTGCTTGGGGCCGTCTTCGCGATTGCCTTGAGCGGGGGACCGATGGGCGAGTTTCAACTGACGCCCGCCGCGGGGCAGACCGCCAAAAAGAAGCCCGACGTTCTTGCCAAGGTCGGCGATCCGCTCGTCACTTACACTCCCAAGAAACCCTTGGGCGCCTATGGCACTCGCAAATGCGAGACTTGCTGAGGCCACGGCAACAACCCGATCGTCATGGTTTGCCTCCGCGACCTGGACGATCGCTTGACCGGTCTGGTCAAGCAGCTCAACGACACGGCCGCCGCCAATCGCAGCATGGATATGTTCATCATCGTCTGCAGTGACGATCCCGCCATGGAAGCGCGTGCCAAGGAGATGGTCGAGAAACACGGCGGTCTGCGGAGCTGTGCCGTCAGCATCGCTCCCGCGCAAGGCCCGCCCGGCGTCAAGGCGCCGCGCGACGCCGACTGCTCCGTCATCTTCTTCAATAAGCGCTCGTGCAAGGCCGCCTTCGCCTTTGCCAAGGAAGAGATCACGCCCACATCGATCGAACGCGTGATCGATGCCATCGAAGCGCAGACGGCGACCCCCTTCCCGCTCGGCTACTACGCTCCGGTCTACACGCCGGAAAAAGCGATCATCGTCAACGACTTCGGCGCCGACAAGGCCGCCCTGGGTCCAAACCCGGCCGTCCTCATCTTCACGCGCGACACGAGCGCCCAGGTGACGACGTTGGTCCAGAAGCTCGAAGAAGTCGCCAAGAACAAGGCCGCCAAGCTCGACAACTTCGTCGTCCTGATCGGCGACGCCAAGGATCACGACGCCAAGCTGAAGGCGTTTGCGGTCGAGCACAAGTTGAAGAGCACGACCTTGAGCGTGGAGCCCTTCGCGAAGACGAAGCCGTTCCACGTCGCGAAGCAGAACGACATCACGGTGATGATCTGCGCCGGCGGCGTGGCACGCGGTTTCTACACGTTCCGCGCGGAGGCGGTGACGGCGAAATCGTTCGATGCGGTGTTGGCGGATCTGAACAAGATCATCAACGATCGGATCGCGAAAGGACTGTAGTTCAAGGCAAAAGGAAAAAGGAAAAAGGAAAAAGGAAAAAGTGAACGGTCGTTTTCACTTTTTCCTTTTTCCTTTTCCAGCAAACGCATTTCACTCTTCTCTTCCTCCGGCATTGGAGACAGTCATGAGCATCAACCACCCCCTCGAACCGTTGACCGCCGCCGAGGTCCAGCTTGCCGTCACCATTCTCAAGGACGCCGGCAAGGTCACGCCGACCACGCGCTTCGTCAGCGTCAGCTTGAAGGAGCCGCCCAAGCCCAAGGATGGCCAGCCCTGGGCGTTCCCGCGCCAAGCCTGCGCCGTCCTCTTCGACAACGGCGCCAACTCGTGCTACGAAGCCGCCGTCTCGCTCACCGATCGCAAGCTGCTCGCGCACAAGCACATCCCCGGCGTGCAGCCGACCATGACCAGCGATGAGCAGGTCGAATGCGAACAGGCCGTCCTCGCGTCGCCCGAATTCAAGGCCGCCCTCAAGAAGCAGTACGGCATCGACGACACGCGGCTCGTCATGGTCGATATCTGGAGCGCCGGCAACTACGGCTCGGAGGAAGACCGCACGCGCCGTCTGGCTCGGCCGCTCTGCTTCCTGCGCACCGATCCGACCGACAACGGCTACGCCAAGCCGATCGAAGGGTTGCGCCCGGTCGTCGATCTCAATCAGATGAAGGTGATCCGCGTCGAGGAGTACGGGCATTGGCCGCTGCCGCCGCATCAGGGCAACTACGCAGCGGATCGGGTCACGCAAACTCGCAATGACATCAAGCCGCTCGACATCACGCAAGCCGACGGGCCGAGCTTCGCGGTCGATGGCAATTGCGTGCGCTGGCAGAAGTGGAGCTTCGTGATCGGTTTCAATGGCCGCGAGGGGCTGACGCTCAACAACGTGTGTTATCAAGAAAACGGCAAGAAGCGTTCGATCCTTTATCGCGCGTCGCTGTCGGAGATGGTCGTGCCCTACGGCGATCCCGCGCCGCAGCAAGCCCGCAAGAACGCTTTCGACGCCGGCGAGTACGGCCTCGGCTATTGCGCCAACAGCCTGGAGCTCGGCTGCGATTGCCTGGGCCTCATCAAGTATTTCGACGGCCATCTGTGCACGAGCCGCGGCGAGCCGTTGACGATCAAAAACGCCGTCTGCATGCACGAGGAGGACTTCGGCATCCTGTGGAAGCACACCGACCGCCGGCTGCCCGACAAGCCGGAGGTGCGCCGCTCGCGCCGACTGGTAATCTCGTCGATCGCCACGGTCGAGAACTATGAGTATGGCCTGTTCTGGTACCTCTACCAGGACGGCAACATCCAGTTCGAGATGAAGCTGACCGGCATCCTCTCGCTCGGCGCTCTGCCCCCCGGCGAAAAGTCCCCCTATGGCGTCCTGATCGCGCAGCAATTGTACGCCCCGAATCATCAGCACTTCTTTAACATGCGGCTCGACATGGATATCGACGGCGGCGGCAACTCGGTCTACCAGATCGACGTGGTCGCGGATGAGTTGGGCCCGAAGAACCCGTTCGAGAACGCCTTCCAGGCCAAGGCGACGCTCCTGGAAAAAGAAAAGCAGGCCTGCGCGAACTTGAACCTGGAAACCGCGCGGACCTGGCGCATCGTCAATCCCAACGTCAAGAACGCCGTCGGCGAGCCCGTCGCTTATCGTTTCATGCCGGGCGACAACTCGGTCCCCTATGCCTCGAAGAACGCCTGGTGGCGCAAGCGCGCCGGCTTCGTCGATTATCACGTCTGGGTGACGCCGTTCAACGAAGCCGAGAAACATGCCGCGGGCGACTACCCGAACCAAAGCTCCGGCGGCGACGGGCTGCCGAAGTGGATCGCCCAGAATCGCAACATCGCGAACACCGACGTGGTCCTCTGGTACACCTTCGGCCACACTCACCTGCCGCGGCCGGAGGACTACCCGGTGATGCCGACCGCATACATCGGCTTCATGCTGAAGCCCGCCGGCTTCTTCACGATGAACCCGGCGAACGATGTACCGCCGTCGGCGAAGAAGATGGCGGCGGGCAAGTCGTGCTGCGGAGGGTGATCTTGTATGGCCTAATACCTTGTGCAAGAATAGCCCGTGAGCGTTCATCCGAACAAGCACATTCAGGAGGCCGTGGAGTACGCCGTTGCAAGAGGTTGGCGGTTGGTGAAATCCGGACCGCGCGCTCATGCCTGGGGACGACTTTACTGCACGGCGAACATTCGCGGAGGCTGCATTATTACGGTTTACAGCACGCCGCGCGTGCCTGAAAACCATGCTCGCTACATTCGGCGTCGTGTTGATGCCTGTCCGCATTGAGCACTTGGACGGTGGAACCAAGCACATGAAGACCTACGAATTTGACATTGTCTTGAAGGATGTGTCTGAAGTCAGCGATGATCAGGCGGATGCGCTTTTCGCGGCAGGCTGCGACGATGGAACGCCCGCTGGCTGCAACGGCCGGGCATGGATTCATTTCGATCGGGAATCTACTTCACTGGAGGAGGCGATTTGTTCGGCAGTGGCCCAGGTGCAGACTGTCGGTTTCACCGTCGCCAAGGTCGAGTTGGATGCAGACGCGTCGATCTCTCTCGGTGCGTAGGCCAATTCAATCCATGATCTCATTCACGACCCGCCCCGCCACATCGGTCAGGCGGAAATCGCGCCCCGCATAACGATACGTCAACTGCTCGTGATCCAAACCCATCAGCGCCAGAAGCGTCGCGTGCAGGTCGGTCGTGTGCATGCGTCCCTCTACCGCATGTAGCCCGTATTCATCCGTGCCGCCGTAATTGAAGCCAGCCTTGACGCCGGCGCCGGCCAAGATCATTGGGTAACCGGTGATATTGTGATCGCGGCCGTCCGGGCCTTGCGCCGTCGGCATGCGGCCAAACTCGCTGCCGAAGAGGACGAGCGTGTCTTCCAGCAGACCGCGCTGCTCCAGGTCGGCCAACAGCGCTGAGGTGGGTTGATCGACCATGTTGCACTGGTTGATGAGGCCCTGGTGCAGGTTGTTATGATGGTCCCAGCCCGACTGGGTGATCTCGACAAAGCGGACGCCGGCTTCGCAGAGGCGCCGGGCCATCAGGCATTGCCGGGCGAAGCTTCCTTGCGGGCCAGGACGGACGCCGTAGGCATCGAGCACCGATTGCGGCTCGCGGGCAATGTCGAGAAGCGCTGGCACGCGATCCTGCATGCGGAAGGCCAACTCGTGGGATTGGATGACCCCTTCGATCGCATCGGGGGCGCCCGGCGTGGCGGCGAGATCACGGTTCATCGCCTGGATCAGATCGAGCTGACGCCGCTGCAGGGACATCGGCGTCTGGGCCCGGAGGTTTGGGATGACGCCGGTGTCGCTGACGCGCGTCCCCTGGTAATGGGCGGGGAGAAACGCGGTGCCATAGTTGAGCGCCCCGCCGAAGTTGGGCGACGGATTGACGGTGATGTAGCCGGGCAAGTCCTGATTCTCGGTGCCGAGGCCATAGAGAAGCCAGGCGCCCATCGACGGCCGAGTGATCTGCGCGAGCGCCGTACCGGTGTGCAGCTGGATGACCGCCTGCGGATGGGCCGGCGTATCGGTATGCAGACCGCGAATGAAACAGAACTTGTCGACATGCCGGGCCATGTGCGGCAACAGGTTCGAGACCCACGTGCCGGTCTGACCATGCCGGGCGAAGCGAAACTTGGACGCCGTCAGGATGGCGCCGCCGGGCGCAACACGCTGGTCATCGAGCTGCAGTTGCAGCTTGTACTCGAAGGTATCCATCTGCGACATGGCGCCTTCCATGAAGCAGAAGATGATGCGCTTCGCCTTGACAGGAAAGTGCGGCGAGCGCGGCGCGAGGGGATTGGTCCGCTCCCTCACGGTCGCGGCTCGTTGTTCCTGAGCGCCGAGCAGACCGGCGAGGGCGAGGTAGCCGAAGCCGCCGGCGGTGGTTTTCAGAGCCTGGCGGCGGGTGAGCGGAAAATTCATGCCGGAAAGTATCATGTCGTTTATCCTTCGTAGCTCTCAATTATTGGCCAGGGCCAGCGCAGAATAACCAAGTCCCAAATGCTCCCGCGCTGATCATCATCACACACACCGCTACCATTTGGTTCGCAGTCAAGGATCGTTGGGAGGGATCCGTTGGTTGGTAGTTTTTCTGAAGCAAAGGCGTTCCCCAGAACCAATGAAAAATAGACAGCGCCACGCTAACCCCAAAGGCAGCCCACTCGCGGTGCGGTCCGAACCAGTCGGCGCCGAACAGCCAACGACCGGTGAACACATCGCCGCACTCAATTCCCAAGAGAGTACGCACAACACGAGGCTCCTGAGAACGGCTGTCGATCTCCAAGTTCGGCGGCGGCGCGTGAATCGCACCTCCCAAGCCTAGCGAACGCACGTTTTTTCCCGGGCTGGTCGATGAATCGGAGCTCCGCCGACGCAGATCAAGCGCTCGTCCTGCGTGCAATCAACTCGCGCACCGCCGGGACCAATTCGTCCGGGATTATCATCATGGTCTGTCCCTCGCCTATCTTCTCCAAGGTCACGGCGGCAAGAACTTTCGATGCGGACTGGGGTTGGTCATTCTTGGGCTCGCTGCGCGCTAAACCTGGCCCGGTGTCCAGTTCCAATTCGACCATTGGCATTACTCGCGAGCCTGATACCCGGGAGACGACGTTTGATTTCTCATGTGGCATGCTCAACTCCCTCGGAAGCGGACGAGTGTGGTGGCAATTGGGTCTACCGCATAGTTTACCAGCAACTCAAATTCAATGACCGCGGCTTCTGGTACTGCAAAATCCGGGAACTGAAACGCAAATTGGACGCCGTCAAAACGGTTATCCTCGGTGAACACAATTGGCACGGGTTTTGTCTCCACAATGATTTTCCGATTTTCATCGCGTCCTCTGATGCGACAATGAAACTTGCCGACGCCCCCTTTTATGTCAACGTAAAAGAAGAGGATTCCCGAAGGACACGGAAACTGCACTCCTTACAGAATATCGAGGGTCGAAATCGGATTCGTGATCGTAATTGCATTGTTCGCTTCGTTGACCTCGACGCTAGCGCATGGAAAGAACAGTTGAACGTGGGGCTTCACAGCCATGAGCCAACTCCGCCACGTAACGCCGAAGACATTATACCACGCCTATCGTAGATATCGGAATTCCGCCGACGCCAGAAGTGCCTGGCAGAAGCTCGTCCACGCTGCGGCGCGCGGATTCTGCACCGACTTTTCCTCGCTACCGGCGTTTTCATAATCGGTCAAGAAACTCGTCGCACGCTCGATCTCTTTCGCCGTCGCCGGCCGGCTCAAGGTCAAGCGATACGCCAGGCTGATTCGACCCGCGTCGTCGAATTCTTTCCGTCCGAGCACGCGCTGGGCTAGCTCACGCGATTGCTGGCGCACGAACGGATCGTTCAACAGATACAGCGCCTGCGTCGCCACGGTCGTCGTATCGCGGCTGCCGGTGACCATGCCTTGCTCTGCGAAATCGAAGATCTCCAGCGCTCGCGGGATCAAGGTACGCAACAGCGGCAGATAGATACTGCGTTGCACGCTCTGGTTGGCCGCTTCTTCAAGGCGTTTCGCCTCCGCGCTGACGTTGGTTAGCTCGATGACTTTCATGTCCTTTGCGGGCGAGCCATCAGGCCGATTGAGTTCAAGCTTGCCGGAGGCGGCGAGCATGGCGTCGCGGAGTTCCTCGGCACTTAATCGGCGTGGACTGTGTCGCCAGACGAGGCGGTTGCCGGGGTCGGTTTTCAGGTTAGCTACGGGGACTTCCGAACCGAGCTGGTAGGCGTGCGTTAGCACAAGCGTTCTCACGAGCTTCTTGACCGACCAGCCATTCTTCATGAAGCGTGCCGCGAGGTGATCGAGCAATTCGGGGTGCGACGGCTTCTCGCCGGTGACGCCGAAGTTATCCACGCTGGCGACGATTCCTTGTCCGAATAGATGATGCCAAACGCGATTGACCATGACACGCGCGGTCATCGGGTTCTTCTCGTGGGTCAGCCACTGGGCCAGTTCGAGTCGACCGCTTTGCTGAGGGTTGATCTTGGGAGCGCCAGGAACATCGAACACGTTCAGGAATCCGCGCGGGACGACGGGGCCGAGCTTTTCCGCCTCGCCCCGGATGCGGATCTCGGCATCACAAACTGTTTTGGCATCGCGCACGCCGTAGGCGACGGGGCCGTGGAGCGCGGGGTCGCTCAGCGTGATAAGTTCTTGCTGAATCTTGTTGACTCGCTGGCGGGCGGCGGCCATTTTCTTCTCCCGTGCCGGGCCGGCCGGGGTCTTTTCTGGGTTCTCGGCCAGGTCGAGAAGATCGGCCCGTGCCTTGGCAAGGGCAGCCTTGGTCTGGTCGATCCGCGCCAGCAGCTTTTCGTCCGGCGTACCGCGCCCGCTCAAGGGCAGCAACAGCGTGGTGTCGTAGTAATCAAGGCCCCCGCCTCCCATCTTGTTGCGCAGCCCCGAGCACAAATCGCTCGACTGAAAGATGCCGGCGAGCGCGTAGTAGTCAGTCGTCGGAATCGGGTCGAACTTGTGATCGTGGCAACGCGCACAACTCACCGTGAGCGCCAGCACCGACCGCGTGACGGTATCGATTTGCTCATCGATGTTGTCCATGACAAAGCGAACCTTGAAACGCTGGTTGACGTCGCGCATGCCCAGGGCGAGGAATCCGGTCGCGATCAACCGTTCATCCTTCATCCTTCCGCCTTCATCCTTCAGCAGGTCCCCTGCGATCTGTTCCAGCAGGAATTGATCGTAGGGTTTGTCTTTGTTGAAGGCGTCAATGACGTAATCGCGATAGCGCCAGGCATGTGGATAGGGAAGGTTCCGCGCCGAGCCCGTCGATTCGCCGTAGCGGGCGACGTCCAGCCAGTGCCGACCCCAGCGCTCGCCGAATTGCGGCGACGCCAGTAGTCGATCGACCAGTCCCTCGTACGCCGCTTGCGGCTTGGCATTCCCCGCCTGCCAGGCCTTGACAAATTTCTCAATTTCAACCGGCGTCGGCGGCAGCCCGGTAAGATCGAATGACACACGCCGAATCAAGGTCAGCGGGTCGGCATCGACGACCGGTTTGAGTGCTTTCGCTTCGAGTTGCGCGAAAAGGAAGCGATCAATGTCGTCCCGCGCCCAGTCGGAACCGCTTGCCGACGGCGCCTTGACGTTCCGTATCGGCTGGAATGCCCAGTGCTCCTTGCGCAACTTCGGGTATTCTGGGTTGGGTCGGCCGATGGCGGCGGGGACGCGCGGCTTGGGCCAGGCGGCGCCGTCCTTGATCCACTTCGTCAGATCGGCGACAGCAGCCGGTGCTAACTCTTTCTTGGGCGGCATCTTCACGTCTTTGTGAGTTCGCCGCACCGCGTCGATCAGCAGGCTTTTCTCGGGATGTCCTGGCACCACGGCCGGGCCACGGCTGCCGCCGGTCGTCAGCCCACTGCGATCATCCACGCGCAACCCGCCGCGCGAGTTGGTATTGGCAGAGTGGCAGTTGTAGCAGTTGTCGATCAGGAGCGGTCGAATCTTCCGCTCGAAGAAATCGAGTGCCGCCTCCTCATCGCGCGCAGCGATTTGGGCCGGGGCCGGCCGGGGCGTGTTTACCAGTAATGCAAGGGTGAGGAATATTACCAAGCGCGGACCGGTGGCCATTTCTGCGTCCTCGGATGTCCGAAGTCGATGGGGTGGTTGAATATAAGCCAAATCAGGTCGAAATGGAACAGAAAACTTGCGGAATTCGTGAGAGAAAAAAGCAGGGTGGATGACCGGACTCGAACCGGCGACAGCCAGATCCACAATCTGGAGCTCTAACCAACTGAGCTACACCCACCATCGGGCTTGCCGACACGTTCATCTTACAAGTGGCTAGTGGTTAGTGGCTAGTGGCTAGTTCGGCTTGGATGCGTGAAATGACAGCGGAGTTGCCGTCACGGCACAAAAAACAGCCAGGTCGCCAGGGCAAACACAGGCAGCAGGATCAGGGTGGAGTATACGAGGTAGCCAAAGAAGGACGGCATCGCGTAGCCCATACCCTCGGCCATGCTCTTGACCATGAAGTTGGGCCCGTTGCCGATGTAGGTATTGGCGCCCATGAAGACGGCCCCGGCGCTGATGGCTTGCAAAACGAGAGGCTGATTCAGGGAGAGCGAGGCTAAAGGCTGGTCGCCTGCTGCCAGAGCGGTGAAGGCAAGATAGGTCGGGGCATTGTCCAGCCACGACGAGAGGATGCCGGTCAGCCAGAAGTAATGCCAGGGCTCACTGACGCCAAGGTCGTCGCTGTGGCGTGACAGGAGCGCCAGCGCCGGCACCATCGTGACAAAGATGCCGGCGAAAAGGATCGCGACCTCGACGATCGGTTCCCAGGAGTAGTGATTGTGCTCGCGGACGGAGCGCGAGGTAAAGAGCCAGGACAGGAGCGCCATGGCGGCCATGATCACGCTCGGCCAGGGGCGCTCCAGCCGGTAGTCGCCTGCGAGTACGGGAGATTGGACAAGCACCGCGGCCAGGATGCCGGCCAGAAACAGTACGTTGATGCCGCCGCCAATGACGACCGACCCATGCCGGGGCGGAAAATGCGAGAGGTCCGGCTCGCGCCAGTAGGCGATGGCGTCCCACGCCAGCGCGATCGCGAGGACGATGCCGTTGACGGTCAGCCAGATGGGCCACATCGACAGCGTCCAGAAAAAGTCGATGCCATTAAGAAAACCGAGCAGGAGCGGCGGGTCGCCCAGCGGGGTCAGCAGGCCGCCCAGATTGCTGACGATGAAGATGAAAAAGATCGGCAGATGGCTGCGATTCTGCCGGACGAGGTTGATGCGCAAGAGCGGTCGAATCAGCAGGATGCTGGCGCCGGTGGTGCCGATGACATTCGCGAGGACGGCGCCGAGGGCCAGGAAACCGACGTTTACCAGCGGGGTGGGGCGAAACTGCCCCTGCACGGCGATGCCGCCTGCTACCGTATACAGTGCGGCGAGGAGGACCATGAAATCGACATACTCGATCGCCGTGTGCTGGAGGGCGGCGAAACCGGGTTGTTGCTCTGCAAGCTGCAAGTACCCCAGATAGCCCGCGACCGGCAGCGCCAGTCCCAGCGCGAGCAGCGCCCGGCGCAGATTGCTATGCCACCATTTGGCTGCGACCAAAGGCAAGATGGCAATCGCCAGGAGCAAAAGTACGAACGGCACGAGCGCCCAGGGCGCCACGGTTAGATCGTGGGGGGAGGCCGCGATTAGCGTCATGTCTCGATTCTACGCTTGCGTCCCAGGCCTTACCAGTGCGTGCTATCTTCAGGAAATGACCTGGTCAAGGTTCCCGACGTGAATTCTGTATTCATTTATTCATTCATCGAGTCACCCCTTCGTGCTGAACGAATCTGAACGAATCTGGACGATTTTGAACGAATTTGAATGAAATAGTAGGGCAAAAGCGGTCGGCGGAGCCAAACCGCAACCTGCGAAGCAGAATGTTAAACTTTGCCGCCTACTTGATCCGATTCAAACAGAGAGTCTCCATGGTGCCTCTCGGCCTGGCGGAGTGGGATCGATGTATTTAGAACGCTTTGGATTCAAAAGTCGGCCATTCCCGCCCACTCCGGATACCGCGCTTTACTATCCTGCCTCGCTTCACGAGACGGCCCTTGCTGCGCTTGGTCGCGGACTGGAGAATGACGAAGGATTCTCCCTTTTGACAGGTGCGGCGGGCATGGGCAAGACGCTGCTCGCCTACGCCCTGCTGGAACGGCTCGGCGATAAGACGGCAAGCGCCTTTCTCACCAACAGCCATTTTGCCAATCGTGCCGCACTGCTCCAGGCAATCCTCTATGACCTCGGCCTGCAATACGATGACGCCTCGGAGCAAACCCTGCGTCTTCGGCTCACCGATCAACTGCTCAAGAATTGCGCCGACGAACGGCGCACGATTGTCATGATCGACGAAGCACATCACCTCGATGCGGACCTTCTGGAAGAGTTGCGGTTGCTCGCGAACCTGGAAGCGGGGAGCGGCAAGGCGGTGCAATTTGTGCTCAGCGCCCAGCCAGGCATCCTGCACACGCTGCAACAGCCGGGGCTTGACTCCCTCCAGCAACGCGTAGCCGTGCGGGTTGCGCTCGGGCCGTTGGCGGTCGAGGAGGCGTACGATTATCTATTGCATCATTTGCGCTGGGCAGGCGCGAAGCCGGAGAAGGTGTTCGACGAAACGGCGCTCGAGACCATCGCCCGCGGCACGCACGGGATTCCGCGCTGCCTGAACCAGGCGGCGCACCAGGCGCTGGTGCTGGCCGACGAAGGCGAATTGCAAAAAGTTGACGCCGAGGCCGCTCTCGAAGCTCTGTCCATGCTCGGCATGGCGCCCACCGAGGAAGAGGGCAGCGAATCGGAAACGCTGGCTGAGAAAGAGCCGACGCATCCCAATATCCAGAAGTTCATGCGAACTGCGTGACGCGGGGAATTGTTTGGCCGTGGGTTGCAGACCCGCGCGGTCTTCGTGAACCGCGTTGACCCGAATAGAAGGCAAATGACATGGGCAGGATGCTCGAAACATTGAAGCACGGCGAGGGACGACGGGCGCCGCTGGCGATCAGCAAGCCCGCGGATACGGCTCCGGCGCAGGAATGCGTCGTCGATTGGGAGATAGGCGCCGAGGTGCCGTTCATCGAAGTCGGCGGCCCCAACAAGAAGGTTGAATTGTCGGCTGGCTTGCTCAAGCATCCACCGCAAACCTCGCCGCAGCCGCCGCACCTGCCAAGTGAGACGGCGCCCCCCGTGGCGCCCCGGTCGGGGACGGTGTATTTGACCGAGCCGAAGCCGATGACCGCCGCGTTCGAACCGTGGCCCGCCCCCGCGCCGACTCCGCTTCATCTCGGCGCCGATCTCGTCGTCTTTCATCAGCCCGAGCATCCGGCCAGCAAAGAATACTTCGTCCTGCTCGACGCACTGTGCAGCACCCTCAAGGCAGGCGAGGCCAACATATTGCTCTTCGTCGGCCTGAAGAGCCACGTGGGGGCGAGTACGGTCCTTTTGAATCTCGCCGTCGCGGCGGCACGGCAGAAGAAGTCGCGCGTCGTCGTGCTGGACGCGCGCGGCGGCTTGGCAGAGCGACTAGGGCATGTTGGCTGCGTTGGACTTGCCGACGTGCTGGCCGGCGTCGCCGCGATGGAGCAGGCCATCATCAAGACGGGCATTGGCTCCTTGCACATGCTTCCTGCCGGCGCCAAACCGAACACACCGACACCCGAAGCGATAGCCTGGCTGTGCGCCTGGCTGCGTGAGCGTTACGACCTCGTCCTTGTCCACGGACCGACGATGGACGACGCCGAGTCGGCACGCGTGCACCTGGCCCATGCCAACGGCATCTATCTGGTGTTGCCTCAGGGGGAACCCATGCCCGCCGCAAGGGCTGCCGCGCAAGCCATCAGTGGGCAAGGCGGGCGTTTGAGCGGCTTGATTCATACGCACTTCGAGATGTGAACCAAACGAGCCGCGACCGTAAGGAAGCGGTGGCGCCGTCGGATTCCTCGCTCCCTGACGGTCGCGGCTCCTTCGCAGGAATTCACTTCTTCGCCTGCAGTTCCTTGACCAGCTCCGCGACCTGCTCCGGCTTCTGCGTTTTCGTCAGGTGCTCGATGCGCGACTCGGGCACATTGAGCTTCTTCATGGCACTCACCGCGTTCTGCCAGACCTTTTCTTTTTTCTTGCCCTCGGCCAAGTACAATTCCCCCACGAGCTCGGCCAATCGCTGGAGCGCAATCGTGTCAAGGTTCTCGTAATAGCGTTTGATGATCTTCTGCTGGTGTGCGTTGTAATCGCGTTTTGCTTCACTCATGATCAACAAATAGAAAGTAAGAAGTAAAAAGTAAGAAGTAAAAAGGCAAAAGTAAAAAAAGCCAGCGGGCAAAATCGGTGGGGCCCTTCTCGACTTTTTCCTTTTGCCTTTTTACTTCTTACTTGAGGAGATGACCATGCGTGCCGTCGTGCAACGGGTTTCGCGCGCCAGCGTGGCTATTGGGGGCGAGACGGTCGGCGCCATCGACGCCGGGCTGGTCGTCCTGCTGGGAGTCACGCATGACGATACGCCCGAGCAGGCCAAGTGGCTAGCCGAAAAGATCGCCGGTCTGCGGATCTTCAACGATGCCGACGGAAAGATGAACCGCGATCTCGGCGACGTCCCAGGCGCGATGCTGATCGTCAGCCAATTCACGCTCTATGGCGATTGCACGAAGGGAAAACGGCCCAGCTTCATCACGGCCGCTCCTCCGCCAATCGCCATTCCGCTTTATGAGGCGTTCATCAACGGCGTGAAGGCGCTCGGCATTCCGGTGGCGACGGGGCGTTTCGGCGCGGATATGCATGTCGAACTGGTGAACGATGGGCCAGTGACGTTGATCGTTGACAGCCGATGAACCGTTGTTACAATACCTGCCGTTAACAATTCCCCCCGAATGCGAAAAACGAAAGGCGGAGCCCTTGAGTCAACTCTTCGCGAAGAAATCTCTCCAGGAACTACTCGATGACATGAAGGGGGACCAGCGCCTGCGGCGCATTCTGGGGCCCGTTTCGTTGACCAGCCTCGGCGTCGGCGCCGTCATCGGCGCGGGTATCTTCGTGGCGACGGGAAGTGCGGCCAACGGCGTAGCCGGGCCGTCGCTGATGGTTTCCTATGTCGTCGCGGGCGTCACCTGCATCTTCGCGGCTTTGTGTTATGCCGAGTTCGCCTCCATGGCGCCCGTGGCAGGCAGTGAGTATACGTATGCAGATTGCACCATTGGCGAACACATCGCATGGATCATCTGCTGGGATCTCGTGCTCGAATACGCGGTCGGCGCCGCCACGGTGGCCAACGGCTGGTCCGGGTATTTTCAAAGCCTGACCCAAGGCACGATTCTGGAGTTGCCGAAAAATCTACAAACGTCTCCGTTGGTTTATAAAGCGCTCCCCGACGGCAGCGCTGCTTTCGTCTGGACCGACTCCTACGTCAACCTTCCTGCCATCATCATCACCTTGATCGTGACCATTGTCCTGGTGCGAGGCATCCAGGAAAGTGCCGTCTTCAACACGCTCATGGTCGCGCTGAAGCTCGGTGCGGTCGTTTTCGTGATCCTGGTCGGCGCCTTCTATATCGATCCGACGAACTGGGAGAACTTCGCCCCTTTCGGCTGGACCGGCCTTAGCTTTTTCGGCATTCCCGTGCATGGCCAAACGAACGCCAGTGGTGAACCGGTGGGAATGCTTGCCGGGGCGGCGATCATCTTCTTTGCCTACATCGGCTTCGACTCGGTTTCCACGCATGCCGAGGAGGCGAAGAACCCGCAGCGGGACGTGCCGATCGGCATCATCGCGTCGCTGTTGATTTGCACGGTGCTCTATGTCGGCGTGGTTGCCGTGTTGACAGGGATGGTGCCCTACACGGGCATCAGCAAGGACGCCGGGGTATCGGAAGCCTTCGCCAGCGCGGGGCTTCCCTGGGCGAAAGTCATCATTGCCTGCGCGGGTGTAGCCGGCATCACCTCCGTGCTACTCGTCATGATGCTCAGTGCGCCGCGCGTCTTCCTGGCCATGGCCCGCGATGGCCTGGTCCCCAAGTCGATATTCGCCAGTGTGCATCCGACTTATAAAACGCCCTGGATCAGCACGATCATGATCGGCGTTTTTGTTGCGGTGCTGGCAGGCTTGTTGCCCATCGACGCACTTTTGCATCTCACCAACATCGGCACGTTGTTCGCATTTGTCATCGTGTGCGGCGCGGTGTTGATCATGCGCAAGTCGAATCCGGAAGCGGAGCGCCCGTTCCGCTGCCCGTTCGTGCCCGTGGTGCCGATTCTGGGCATCCTTTCCTGCCTGATGCTGATGTTCTCGCTCCCTGCCGCCAACTGGTGGCGGTTATTCGCCTGGCTGGGCCTGGGGTTGGTAATTTACTTCTGCTACGGCATGCATAACAGCTTGCTCGGCAAGCAGATGCGTGGCGAACTGCCGTCGGGTGGTGACTCCAGCACCGGTATCGCTGCCGGTGATCCCCCCACGGGACCCAGCGCATGAGCCAATCGAACGCCGGCGGCGGCAACTTTCATCGCAGACTGAGCCTGTTCGATGCAACCATGCTCGTAGCAGGCACGATGATCGGTTCCGGCATCTTCATCGTGTCGTCCGACATCGCCCGCGATGTGGGGTCGTCCGGCTGGCTGCTGGTGGTCTGGGTGCTCACCGGCGTAATGACGTTGATCGGGGCCCTCAGTTATGCCGAGCTCGCTGCCATGATGCCTCAGGCGGGCGGGCAGTATATCTTCTTACGCGAGGCCTACAGCCCGCTCTGGGGCTTTCTCTACGGCTGGACGTGCTTCACCGTCATTCAAACCGGCTCGATCGCGGCCGTGGCGGTGGCGTTCGCCAAGTTTCTTGGCGTACTCGTGCCCGAATTGGGGACCGATTACACCCTTTTTGCGATTCGCGATCTCAACTGGACGATTACGTTTCCGGTTCCATGGATGGAGGAGCCGCTGACGTTTTTCGAACGTAAGGACTTCACCATCACTTCGGGCCAATTTGTCGCCGTCGTTATCGTGGCGGTGCTCACGACGCTCAATTGCCGCGGCGTGCAAGAAGGCAAGTGGATTCAAAATATCTTCACGATCTTGAAAACGGCGGCGCTGGTGCTCTTGATCGTGCTCGGGGTGACCGTCGCGTTCAGTGTCGAGGCGCATCAGCGCAATTTCAGCGACCTGTGGAGCGGCATCACCGACACGAGCCGCTACGCCGAGGTGTTGAAATTCGGTCACTTCCCGTGGCTGACGATTCTGCTGGTGGTTTGCGCTGCCATGGTCGGGTCACTATTCTCCGCAGACGCCTGGAACAACGTCACGTTCATCGCGGGAGAGATGAAGGAGCCGAAGCGCGATCTGCCGAGATGCCTGGCGCTGGGCACCGTTCTGGTCATCACGTTGTACCTGCTGGCGAACTACGCCTACCTGAGCGCTTTGCCCTTGCACGGCAACAAGGCCGAGGTCGAAAAGCTGGAGGCATTGCGGATAATCGTCGCCGAAGAAGAGGCCAACCCCGTGGCCCGCGACCTGCTCACCGAGGCCGACAAGCTCATCGCTTTTGAGCGCGGCATCGACATGGCCAAGGAAGACCGCGTCGGCACGGCGATCTTTCAGCGTGTTTCACCGACATTCGGCGTCGCCTTCATGGCCATTGCCATCATGGTGTCCACCTTCGGTTGCGTGAATGGCATGATCTTGATGGGCGCGCGACTCTATTACGCCATGGCACAAGACCGCCTCTTCTTCAGCTCGGCCGGCGCCTTGAACCGGCGCGGTGTGCCGGCAGTCGGCTTGATCCTGCAAGGCATTTGGTCGATCCTGTTGATCTTCACGGGGAGCTACAACGAACTGCTCGATTACGTGATCTTTGCCGTGCTCTTCTTTTACGTCTTGACCGTAGTGGGCCTCTTCGTGCTGCGGCGCAAATTGCCGAACGTGGAGCGGCCTTACCGCGCGATCGGCTATCCCGTGCTGCCTTTCCTTTATGTAATCATGTGCGTGGTCGTCATGGTGGCGCTGCTGTTCGTCAGACCCGTTTACAGTTGGCCGAGCTTTCTGCTTGTTGTATCCGGCATCCCGATCTACTTCTTGTGGCGAGGCCGGCCAGATCAAGCTGGCTGAGGCATGTCCGAGACCGAGCGCCTAGCGAGGGACGACGTTGCCCCTTGCTTGGCCCACAGGCTCAGACTCGAAATCCCCCTCAACGGACATCTCATTACCAATCGTTCGCGGTATAATGTGAATAGATGTATACCGACGCTGTGGAGCTGGCGCCGTGCTTGAGCTAACCCAACCCGGACTGTTTCAACCTGAGGAACTCCCAACTCCGGCCGACAGCGGCTTTGCGGAGATCGTGTTCGATCGGCCGCTCGATCATGCCTATACCTATGCAGTTCCTCCGCAGTTACGCGATCAGATTGCCGTTGGAAAAAGGGTCCTGACACCTTTTGGGCGGGGGGACAAGCAGACGATCGGATTCTGCGTGGGCGTGACCGAGGCGAAGCCGGAACGCAAGGTCAAGGCAATTCTGGACGTGCTGGACGAGGAGGCGCTCCTGACCGAGCATCTTCTCAAGCTGACACGCTGGATGGCGGACTACTATCTGTGCGGCTGGGGCCAGGTGCTGAACGCGGTCGTTCCGGCCGGGGTCAAGAAGCAGGCGGGAACGCGCTCCGTGCCGCTGGTGGATCTGATTCCCGACGCGCTTTTGCCCAATCCCTTGCCGCACCTTTCGCCCAAGCAGAAGCGCGTCCTTGAGTATCTGAAAACGCACGCCATGCCGATCGAGTTGCGGCAGGTGATGAGCGAGACGGCCTGCGGCGCGGTTCCGATTGAAGCCCTCGTGGACAAGGGCTATGTGCGGCGCAAGGCGGGACGGGTGGAGTCGGCGACGACCGTCTCGCAACCGTTGGTCGGACGCGCAAGCGACGGGAATTCGTCTTTTCCATCGCTTGCGCGTCCGGCTAACGCACCGCTTGTCCTGACGCCCGATCAAGCCGCCGCATGGGCGATCCTGGAGCCTGTGTTGCATGCGGGAGGCTTTCATCCCTTTCTCTTGCACGGCATCACCGGGAGCGGCAAAACCGAACTCTACCTGCGGGCCATCGAAGAGGTAGTCCGCCAGGGAAAGGTGGCACTCGTCCTTGTCCCCGAAATCAGCCTGACACCACAGACGATCCAGGCGTTTCATGGGCGGTTCAAGGATGTCGCAGTCCTGCACAGCCATTTGCATACCGCCGAGCGAGGCAACCATTGGCGGCGCATCGCCACGGGGCAGGTGCAGGTGATCGTCGGCGCCCGCAGTGCCGTGTTTGCTCCGGCGCAGAATCTCGGTCTCATCGTGATCGACGAAGAACACGAGACCAGTTTCAAGCAGGAAAAGACGCCGCGCTACCATGGCCGGGATGTGGCGGTCATGCGGGCCAGGATCGAAAACATTCCTATCATCCTTGGCTCCGCAACGCCGTCGCTGGAGAGCTGGCACAATGGGCAGAAGGGGCAGTACACGCTTTTGACGCTACCGAAGCGCGTCGCCGATCGGCCGCTGCCGGACGTCAAGCTGATCGACCTCAGGCACGATCGTCACGCCGACAAGAAGCTGCACGGCCTCAGTCCGACTCTGGAACGGGCGATGAAACACGCGCTGGATGGCGGCGGGCAGGTGATGCTGCTGCTCAATCGCCGCGGCTTCGCGACCTACCTCCACTGCCCGGCGTGCGGACATGTCGAGCATTGCAAGTTCTGCGATCTGTCCATGACCTACCATCGCGAACGGCACATTGCCATGTGCCATTACTGCGGCTTCGAGCAGAAGCCGCCGGAGAACTGTCCGATCTGCGGTAAGGGGCAGGTGCTTTACCAGGGCATAGGCACGGAAAAGCTTCAGGCGGAGATCGAGGCGAAGTTTGCCGGCAAGGCGGTCGAACGTATGGACTCGGACACCATGAAGCGGCCGGGCAGCCATCAGAAAGTGCTTGATGCATTCCGGCGCGGCGAAATCCAGATTCTGCTCGGCACGCAGATGATCGCCAAGGGGCTGGACTTCCCGAACGTGACGCTGGTCGGCGTCGTCAATGCCGACGTCGGGCTGCATCATGCCGACTTTCGGGCATCGGAAAGGACCTTTCAGTTGTTAGCCCAAGTTGCCGGGCGCACAGGCAGGGGCGAGCAGGGCGGTTACGTCTACTTCCAGACCTGGCAGCCGGAGCATCCAGCCATCATCCTGGCGGCGAAGCACGACTACTTGACCTTTGCCCAGGAGGAGATGCAGCAGCGCAAGGCTCATAACTACCCGCCGATTCAACGGATGGCCCGACTGGTCGTGCGCTCGAAGGATGAAAAGACGGGCAATGACTATGCGGACCGGCTGGCGGACGCCTTCCGCATCGAGTTGGATCGGCGGAAGAAGGCAGCCGAGCCGACCGATTTGCGTCTGCTCGGGCCCGCGGAGGCGCCGGTGTTTCGACTGAAGGGGTGCTCGCGTTTTCACTTCCAGATGCACAGTGCCAGCCCTGCGATCCTGCACCAGGTGCTGCGTGCCGTGCTGCCCACGGTGCGAGTGCCGGGTGGGGTTGAGTTGACAGTGGATATCGATCCGCAGGATATGCTGTAGTGACCGGTCTTTGTTTAGCGTTCGCGCGGCGCCTGGCGGGCGCTAAACGAAGAAGTCAGGGGACTGGACACTTCCCCCTCCGGTTCCTACCGATACTAAAGAGACATCGATAAAGTCCGGCCGACCGACCCGCGGGTGGGCCATTTTTTGAACCTTCCAGGCGGCGGGCTGGAAACGGGTGGGAATCATGACGCATACCGTCTGCGAACCTTGCCACGATTGCAAGTACACCGATTGCGTGGCTGTCTGTCCGGTTGAATGCTTCTACCAGGATGACGTGCTGCTTTACATCGATCCGGTGGATTGCATCGACTGCGAAGCGTGTGTGCCTGAATGCCCCGTCGAAGCGATCTTCGCCGAGGCCAACGTGCCGGCGCAGTGGGCGAGCTACACGCCGCTGAATGCGACGAAGGCAGCCGAGATCAAGGCCGCCGGGACGGGCCACATCACTGAAAAGGGCGACCCCAAGGAAGGCCCTGGCTGCAAGAAGAAAGCGTGAAATAGCTGCCAATGGTCAGTGGCTCGTGGTTAGCGGCGGTAGCACTAGCCACTAGCCACTAGCCACTGACCACTGGCCACTAGCCACTATGCTCGGCATTCTGATCATTCAGCTTGGCACTCCCGACGCGCCGACCGCCGAGGCCCTTCGCCCCTACCTCAAGCAATTCCTTGGCGACCCTCGGGTTATCGAAAATCCGCCCTGGTTTTGGCCTCTCCTCTTCCGCTATATCCTCTACAAGCGTCCAGCCCAGTCCGCAGCCAAGTATGCACGGATCTGGGATCCGGTGACCGGCTCGCCGCTCTTGCACTGGACCCGACGGCAAACCGAGTTGCTTCAGGCCAAGTTGCCGAACGTCCCCGTTCGCTACGGCATGCAGGTCGGCAACCCGCCGCTGGCCAAGACGGTGACGGAAATGATCGAGAACGGCATCGATCGCATTATCGCTCTTCCGATGTATCCGCAATATTCAGCCACCACCACCGCCTCGGCAACCGACGCGCTCTTCAAGTGTCTTCTGGAGCAGCGGCGCGTACCGGCATTGCGCATCGTGCCCCCTTACTACCAACATCCCGCCTACCTTGATGCCATGACGCGCGTCATCACCGACGAACTGGCGAAACTTCCCTGGAAGCCGGACCATCACGTACTCAGCTTTCACGGCATTCCCAAACGTTATGCCAAGGCGGGCGATCCCTATGCGACCCATGTCAAGCGCACGTCAAGCGAACTGATCCGCCGGCTGGGCTGGGCGCGCGGCAATTTCACGCAGACGTTTCAGTCGCTTTTTGGCCGTGAGGTTTGGCTGAAGCCCTACACGGACGAAGTCCTGCAAGCGCTGGCCCGGCAAGGTAAGAAGAAGGTTTTCGTGGCCCTTCCTGGCTTCACGGCCGATTGTCTGGAAACAATCGACGAGATCGGCAATGAGTCGCGCGAAGTGTTTCTGCATGCCGGCGGAGACACCCTGCATGCGTGCCCTTGCTTGAACGATCATCCTGCGTGGATCGAGGCAATGAAAACGATCGTTACCGAAGAGGGACTCGGCTGGATGTAAACGAAGTCACGTTACAAAGGCGGTATTTCGATGTCCGATCTCATTCCGTTCCTGGATGCCGCCAAGGGCGCCGCGCTGCGGGCGGCCGACGTGCTCGAATCGTGGCGCCGCAAGTTTCAGGTGAAGGAGAAGGGACGCTTCGACCTGGTGACGGATGCTGACGTCGCCTCGCAACGCGCGATCCATTCGCACCTGACGTCGCTGTTTCCGGAGCACGCATTTCTCGGCGAAGAAGAGAACGTCAGCAAATCGCGCCCGGCCGCTGATGCGCCTCCGACTTGGATCGTCGATCCGATTGACGGCACCACCAACTACGTCCATGACTGCCCGTTCTATTGCATCTCGATCGGGCTGCAAATCGCGGGCGAGATGGTCGTCGGCGTCGTCTATGAGCCATCCCGCAACGAAATGTTCGCCGCTGCCAAAGGACACGGCGCCTGGGTCAATTCCGAGCGGATGCGAACCAGCGTGACACCCACGCTTGATCAGTCCTTGCTGGCAACGGGCTTTCCGCCGGACTTGCGTGGCGGCGAACGGGCGCTGGACTGGTGGCGGCATTTCTCGTTCCACGCCCAATCGCTGCGCCGAACGGGATCGACCGCGCTCAACCTGGCCTACGTTGCCGCGGGGCGATTTGACGGCTTCTACGCCTTCGATAACCACGTCTGGGACGTCGCCGGCGGAATTGTTCTCGTCCGCGAGGCTGGCGGGGTCATCACGGATATCGATGGCAGCGAATACGATCCCTATACCCCGGACGCTCTGGCGACGAATGGCCCCATTCATCCGACCCTGGTTGAAACCTTTCGCAACGGCGTACCGGACTGATTGGGTTGCAACGCCGAGCTTCGCCGCAAGCGGCAAATAAGATCGGCGCAATCCGCATAACCCTACTCCGTGGATTGCTCCACGTCAGTCAACTCGCGAATTTGGGCAAAATAGGATTCTTGGGGATCGTTTTCCGATCAAACCGTTTATAATGGGGCTGCCCTCCGCAGGCTTCACCGAACCGGTGCGCGCGTCGGTGATCCTGAGGATTACTTGAAGGAGTCAGCAAATGCCGCGAGCCGTACTCATTCTGTTCGCTGCCCTTGGCAGCTTCGGCGTGATCGCGCTTGCGCCGATGGCGGCGGTCCAGACCGACAAGAAAACCGATGCGGGTAAACCGAAAACCGACGTCGGCAAACCCAAAAGCAAGGATCCCGAGAAAACCAAACCACCTGAAAAACCAATCGACCCGCCCAAAGAGCTACCCAAGCCAAAGGTCCCGCTCGACAAGATGAGGTTTCCGAAGGACACGATCATCGTCGTCGTGGATGACCTGCTCAATGCCCCCTCCCTGTTCCCGAAAACTCTCCTGCTCAACGCTGAGAAGTATCAGGAACTTATCGATCAGATCGACGCCCTCAAGGGGCAGTTGAAGGCCGAGAGGAAAGCGCCGTCCTGGTGCAAGCTGCAGGGGAAACTGGAGGGGGACTTTCTCGTCTTTCGTGCGGAATATAGCTTTTCAACCGAACGTCCACGGACGACCGTTCTGCTCGGTTTGCAAGGCGGCCACCTGACCGAGGAGGGGGACCTGGATCGCCAGATCGCCAACCTCGATTACGACAAGGACGACGGCTTTGTCGTCCGCGTCGAAAAAGAGGGAAGCCATCAACTGACGTTGCACTTCCGGGTTCCCGTCCAGACCAAGAAATCCTCCGGCGGCGCCATCGAGCGTGAAATCGATCTCGGTCTGCCCGGCGCTGCCGGCACAGTCCTGAACCTGGAGTTATCGACCGCGGTGAAGGAACTGCGCTGGAACAAGACGCTGGAAAAAACCAAAACACCCGGGCGCTGGCAGATTGGGCTTGGAATGGTCCGCGCGGTCAACCTGGCGTGGAAGGAACCCCTGGCACTTGCCGGGAACGCTCCATTGACCAAGGTAGAATCGCAAATCAAGGTCGATGTCGATGCCACTCACGTCACCACCTCTGCGGATTTGTTCCTGGAAGACACACGGCTTCAGACGACGAAATGGCACCTGTTTCTGCCTTCGCAGGCGAAAATCGAGGAAGTGAAAGCACCGGGAGGATTGACCTACGAGCTCATCGCGCCCGATAAGGGAAGGCCACACTACACTCTGGAGACTTCCGCCGCTACGGGGGAGCGCTGGCGCGTGAAGGTTCTCGTGCGCGTGCCTCGCCCGAATCCGGGAGCGCGCATCGCGATCGGTCCGTTCCACGTGCTCGGCGTTTTCCAACAAACCGGGACGATCACCGTGAACAACCCGGCCGACTCCAGCCTCGGCCAACGGATGATCGCCACGCGGCGAGGCGAGGTCTACCAGCACGTCAACACCGAGACCGAGGCCGGTTTCACCTACGTTGCACCCTTGGTGGCTGAAAACAATGTCAAGGCCATGCAGGAGCTCAAGGCGCCGGTCGAATTGGAATGGCGTGCCGAAAAGAGTCAATTGGAGACCCACGTCGAGCACGAACTCAAGGTGCAGTCCGGCCCGCAGCGCTGGGAGGTGGAGGTGACAACGACCATTCATGCCAAGGCGCTCTTCGCAACGATTTACGCCGTCGATCTGAGGTTGCCGCGTACGCGCCCGCAGGGCCTCGCCTTGATCGGCGCAGCGGCCCCGGGTTTGGAGTTCCCTGGCGCATTGCCCTGGGCGGGTTTCTGGAACGCCTACGGCCTACCGTGGGCGCCTGCGCCCGATGAAGAACTCAAGGTGCGCGACGAGCAGGGGACCGCGCTGACCGTGATTCCCGAGGACGCAACGGGTCGATCCCGGGTACTGCTCCGCAGTCCGGCGAAGAAAGCCACACTGGTGTTGAAAAACACATTTCACATTCCTGTACAGAACCAGCGGTTGCGCATGCAGTTGCCTCGCCCGCTTCATACGCAGGATCGCGGCGCGAAGCTGACCATGCAGACGGATAAGCATGTTGAGTTGATTCACGGACCCGCAGGCGCCGAGGAGCCTGTACCGGGCCGGGACCGCTTGATTCTGAGCTGGGACCAGTCTCCCGGTGAGGTCGATCTCGCCTGGCGGCTTTATCAGAATGAAGTCACGGCCCATTCCACCGTGGATGTGGTTCTCCACAAACATACTGCCGAGGTGACCCAGACGCTCCGCTTGCCCAAAGAGGTTCTGAATGTCAAAGCTGGCCCGAGAAGCTCTCAGATAGCACTGCGTCTCCCAGGGGGGATTGACGTAAAGGTACTGCCGGGCTGGGAGAAGGTCAGTCTCGATGCCGCCCGCCGAATCCTCTGGATAAGGCCTGATGTGGATGACGACGCCGGGAAGCCAAGCCTCGCGTCCGATCTGTCGATTACCGTTCAATACGATGTGGCGATCCTGGATGGCCACCTTGATGTGTCACCGGTCTGGCCAATGGGCGCTTCAAAACAGGACGTCAAGGTACGAGTCTGGTCCACCGCGGGCCTTCGCCCGAGTCTCGCTGACCCGGGACTCCAGCGAGGTTTGTGGAAGGAGCGGAGCGTCGAAGTCGTAAAAGGCAAGGGTATCTTGCCAGCGCTCGTCATTCAGGCTATTGGCTCGAAGTTGCCGCTGGTGCTGAAGGTGGAGGATGTTGCCGCGGCACAGGTGGCGGCGTTCTTCGCCGAGCGTGCGGTGATTCAGGTACGGCTGCTCGATGACGGCAGCCGGCGCTGCCGCGCGCTTTATCTGATTCACCGTATGCATGCGCCGCACGTCGATGTCGAGTTACCGCTCCCGGCTGCGCTATTGCGCGAGGGGCCGACCGTAACACTCGGCAACAAGCCGGAGCCCCTGACGAAGATCGATGCCTCCGGGAAGTTGATCCGCATCAAGCTCTACCCCGATCACGTGGCATCACCGGCGGTACTGGAAATCAGCTACACGATTCCGTTCGACAGTCTGGAAGGGAGCAGTTTCCTTCGCACAACGCTTCCTGCGCCGAAGTTCCGCTCGGATGTGATGATTGGCAGTATGCGATGGCAGCTAGGGATGCCGACGCCGATGCTGGGCGCCGCCTCGGGGAGGCACGCGCGTCCGGATTTGCAGTGGACAATTCAAGGCGGGCTGTTGTCGCCGGAGCCGTCTGGAACATTGGCCGAGCTCGAGCCGTGGGCCAACGTGGCGGAATCGTCACCGTTCACGTATTCCTTCACGCAAGTGAGCCTGAACGTCGTGACGGTATACTACTTGCCGCGGACGTGGGTGTTGCTCGGTTGTTCGGGGCTATTCTTGATCGTGGCGCTGGGAGGCTATTTGTCGCCGCTGCCGCGCTGGGTTTTTTGGCCGACGCTGATGGGTCTGGCGTTGATCGCATTCATGGTCGCCATGATCTTGCCGGCTTTTGTACCGCCGATCCTCTTTGGCGCGCAACCCGGAATGGTATTATTTGCGCTTTTTGCTGCCGGTCATTGGTTGGTTCAGGAACGGCAGCGGCGACACCTTGCGTTTCCGGCCGGGTTTAGCCGCACCAAGCCTGGCTCGACGATGGTCCGCACCAGTCCGTCGAAGAGTCCGCACGAGCCCTCGACGGTGGACGAGCCCGATGCGCTGCCGGCCGCCGTCGCAGAAAAGCCAACCGCGTCCAAGAGTTCGTAACGAACGATGAAGGATGTCCCGTCTGGCTTGTCGGCCAGTTTGGAAAGGCGATCAGATCAATTTCCGGAGTGTATAGAGCGTGCCATCGACTTGTCGCCGATTCTGTTTCAAAGCCGTCCACCGCGGCCTGATCGTGGCGGCGCTGCTGGCGCTCACTTGCGGCGGCTCCGTCTTGCTGGGACAACCAGGCAGCGATGAATCCGCATTGTCGATCTTGCGGGTCTACGTTCCGGCGGACCGTGTTGCGAAGGAATTAGACAAGGTCCAGCAGGGCGCACTCGTGCTACTCCCCCTGTCTGAATTCGAAACGCGCGTCGAGCAGGCCCGCAAGAAAGTGCAAGCACGCACCCAGAATCCCCGGCTCGTGCGGGCGCATTATAGCGCCGAATTGATTGATGGCTGCTTACGCAACGGCAGCGGGCGCTGGACCGTTTTCCATGCCGGCGAGGCGGCTGCAATTCTCTCCGTCAGCCCAATGAACGTCGCGCTTCGCCAGCTACGCTGGGAGCAAGGCGGCGATGCAATCCTGGGCGAATTGGTCGGCAAAACGCTTGGGCTGGCGATCAAGCCGGGGGGAAACCAGACGTGCCTCTTCGATTGGAGCGCCAATGGCGCCCCGACCAGCGAAGGGATCGTCTTCAAACTTGACGTTCCCCCATGCCCAATCAACACGTTCGACCTGAAGGTTCCCGCCAACCAATGGCTCACGGCGCTCAAGGATTCCGGCATCGCGACCGGCCCGCACGACGCCGACTCGCCGGGCAAACGCTTGTGGAAAATACAAGTTACCGGCGCGCAGCCGATAGAGATTCTGGTCCGCCGGATCGCCGATCCGCAAAGCCCCGCCCCCACCATTTTTGCCGCGAGCCAATGTGAGCAGCGGCTCGGAGTCGAACGCTGTGAAATCGAGCACGACTTTCAACTCGACATACTTCACGGCAGCGTACGCCAATTGCTATTGGAGGGAGACGCGGGGCTGCACCCCTATGACGTCGCTTTGAAGAGCGGCGAAGTCAAGACATGGAAATGGTCCGAAATCGAGCCGCCCAAGGATGCGAAAGGCAAGCCCGTCGCGCCGGCTAAAGGACAGCTGACGATTGAATTCCATCGCCCCGTGCAGGGTAAGCTTCAGGGACTGCAGGTGCGCAGCCTCGCTGCCCGGCCTGACGCCGGTTCCTGGATCAGCGCTGCCCTGCGGGTTGCCAAGGCCATCTCACGGGGCGAAACGCTGATCGTGAAGCTACCCGCGGCTCTGACCCTCGGCAAGTGGGATCATGGCACCTTCGTGCCGTTGAAAATCACCACAGAGAGCGACGGCTCGCAAATCCTTACGCTCGCTGAAACAGCCGCTGACAGCACCACCTCACGGCGCCCGGCCTTGATTGCGCCATCGAAAGGGCTCGATGTTCAAACTACCGAGGATTACCAGTGGCAAATCACGCCGCGCGGCGCGGCGCTGTCGGCCGAGATTCAGTACGCCCCCGCGCGGGGCCAACTCTTGGGGCTGCGTGTGAAGCTCCCCACGGTGTTTCCGGCCTACCAGATCGAATCCGTGGAATTGCAACCACCCGAGCTTCTTCGCGATTGGCAGCTTGAAGGCCCTTTTCTGGCGGTCGACCTCACCCAGCCTTTGCTGCCGATGAAGAAGGCAATCTTGAAGATCCGCATGAACGCCGGGTTCCGCGACCTGACAACGGGCATTCGCGAGCTCAACTATCCGGAACTGGAGCCCATGGCGGTCGCCCGGCGCCGTGGTGTTGCCACCATTCACCTCGACCCCATCTTCCAGGCGCAGCTTCTGAGTGCTTCGGTCCCGCTGGCTCCAGCCCCGGTCGGACCGCAAGCCAAGGAATTCACGCGGCCCAGTTTTCGATTCGCCTTTCGCGAGCAGCGCCTCAGCGCTCGCATCCGCCTGGTGCCGCAGCCGGTGCAAGTGCGCTTGCGTGGCAACCACGCGCTCACGCTCGGCGAGGAGAGCGCACGCTTGCAATTTCGCTGGGAGGTGGACCCGCTATTCGGTACGCCGGAGCACCTCGACTTTCGTTTCGCGCCGGGCTTCCCTGCGTCGTGGCGAATACGTGACGAGGACGGGTTGCACATTCGTCACTGGGAACGGTTGCCGCTACACGAGGCGATTCCGCACCTGCTGCTGCTTGGCTGCCAGAACGAATGGCAATCGTCCGCTCTACATGCGTTCCTTCCGAAAGGCTCCTATTGGCGTTTTCACCTTGCTGAGCCGCTCCGGAAAAACTCTCGCTTCACGCTCGAGGCGACCCTGCCGATCGGCCAAACCCTGGCCGATTGGCGCCGGGTGGGATTGCAGTTGGCCGGCGGAAGTCCATGGCAAAACCTGGCGAGCGCTCACGCGGCGGAGAATTTGCCTAGGACTCGCACCGACCGGATCTGGTCGCTTCCGCTCATGACGCCTGTCCAGCGTGAAAACATGGACGGGCAGATGGTCGTTGACTCGCTACTCGAACCGATTGCGAGCGTGGCCGCGGACGGTTCGCTGCGGCCAGGGACGACGGAAGCCCTCGCCGAGAACGAGCCGATTCGCGTGTCAATGCATTCCGGCGCCGGCGCGATCGATCCGGGTTCGCGAATTCTGGTCCGCACCCGATCCGAGAAGCGTACGCTCGCGCAGCGACAATTGTGCGATGACGCACGGCTTACGACTTTGGTTCACAAGGACGGACGCACCTACCATCGCATTCGGTTTCGCCTGTGGCACTGGCCTGACCAAACCTGCGAGCTGGGCTTGCCACCGGGATGCCGGGTGCTCGGCGTCAAATGGGATGAACGCTGGCTTGAAAAGATGGACACGCACGCAACCAGCACGCACTTGCATTTGACTTTGCCGTTCGACCAGAACGCGGAATTCGCTCGTTATGAGGTTCTTGTCGGTGCCGAAGCCGGACGAAGCTTTTTCCCCGGCTTGATCCAGATCAAAACACCGCACATCGATTGGCCGATCGCGCCAGTCGATCTGCAGACACGCTGGCAACTGGAAGACGGCCTGGCGCCGCTTCATCAGGAACGCCTTGCACCGATCGGCGTGCCGGCCCGCATCGCCGGCAAGACCGAAACTGCTGAGCTGCTTCGGCATACCTGGCAATGGGGCCGAGCGTGGTTGACCTTCGGATCGCACCTTGAGGCAAACAAAAAGCTGGATGAGCAGAAACAGACAGTGCATCTCGCAGAGAAACGCCTGCGCGACGAGGTGAAAAAGCCGCTGAGGCTCGGCGAGGCCCTCGAACGCCTGGCGCATCAGTACCTAAAAGGCGATGTCCCCCTGACCATCGATCGGGTTGCCGTTCGCTCACTTGGTTTGTCCGCGCAAACAGCCCTGGCTCCCGCGGCGCAGGCCTCGCAGGCAGAGCGTCCTTTCTGGGAGTCGCTGGGCCTGGTTTACGTGCCCTGTCCCAGCGGCGCCCTCTTGACTTCGCCGGGGCGTTTGCAAAGCCTCGGCATCCGTGGTTCCGGTCAGACGGCGGACCTCGAAGATGCGCTTCAGGAGGCGATCGCACACGGGCGGGATTCCTCGGCGAGTTTTTGCATGATTTTGAACTGGCTGAGGTCAGCGCACGATGAAGTGCGCGACTCCGCCGACGACCTGGCGGCGCCTGGCGCCAGTTCACTCGAAGGGCGTACGGAGTGGACGGAATGGGAGCCAGTTTCCGATGCCGCCCATGGCGGGACCGTGCTCGTTCTGGAGCGGAGCGTAGCCCGGTTCGTGGGCTGGCTCTTGGCCTTGTTGATGGCACTTTCTCTCTGGACCCTTGAGCGGGGCTTTACGCCGCGTACCTGTTTCCGAGTCTACGTTTTCATCTTGGTGGTAGGCATCTTGACTGCGACCTGGTTGCCAATTCAGGCTCGCGAGTATTTTGCCTGGCCGGCCATACTGGTGATGGCTGCGGGATTCGTCTGGCAGTTGATTCAATTCGTTCATGGGCGCAGCGAGTCGGCGCCGCACGAGAACTCCACCATTGCCCATATCACCGGCGGAGCCGCCGCTCTCGGTGCTTGCTGGCTCGGTTGCACGGGGGATTTGCCGGCACAAGTGCCCGCGATGCGCGCCCATACCGTTCTGATCATCGACTGCGCCAAGCCGGCCGCGCTCGTGACGCCGGCGTTGCTTGCCCAGCTCGACGAGTTGGCCAATCGGCCCGACCTGGGGACGCAAGGGGTTGTTCTCGTTGCCGCCAAGTATTCCGGCAAAGTCCAAGACAGTCAGGCGACCATCGACGCGCATTATGAACTTCACAGTTTCAAAGACAAGACTAACCTGATCATTCCGCTGACGGGGGTGCAACTTCAGGAAGGCGTCTTTCTCGATGGCGCGCCGGTCTTTCCTGTGCCGCACAAGCAGGGCTACGCGTTGCCGATTCGCGACAAGGGAGCACATCAGTTGCGCCTGTCGTTCAGCGTTCGTGCCACCGTTGTCAACGGACAGCATGAGCTTACTTTCAAGATTCCCCGGTTGGTCCAGAATGAGTTGGGCCTGCAATGGCAGTCTCCCGTGCAGGCGATCCAAGGTGCGACTTGCCTGGGTGAAGAAAAGCAGCTGCCAGCCGGGCCCAAAAAGCGAAGCGTATGGTTCGGGCAGCTCGGGTATGTGGACACGGTGCAAGTGCGCTGGGCGTCTACGACCGCGGCCCCCGCGGCGAAGGCGATTGACGTCAAAGAGGCGCACTTCTGGGACTTGCGTTTCCCCGCGGCGAAATTGTTTTGCTCCTACCAATACACGATAGGCAAGGAGAGCGCGGCACAGCTCAGCGTGGCCATGCCTGAGGGCCTGCACGTCCGCTCGGTAGAGGCACTCATGGCATCTGCACCCGCCGCCCCCGCGCAGCCGATTCTCCTCAAGCAATGGAGCATCGTCGGCAATGGGCCCCAGCGCCGCCTGACCGTCGACTTCGCTCATCCGGTGACGGGCAAAATCACGCTGAACCTGGAGGTGGTGCCCCCCGCATCCGCTCAAAACCCTCATCTCCGGCTGCCGCTGCCCGCACCACTCCAGGGCAAATCGTCGGCCGGGCTGCTTGGCTACCACCTCGATGCTCCCGAAACGCGCCGTGCCGCTCAGAGTCTCGTCGCGGTACAAAGCATGAGCGTCGAGGAGTTTGAAGTCCAATGGAAAAAACAGAACGGCCCACCCATTCCGGGGGCGACTCGGGCCCTCAGCTTTCAACGGTCGGCACAGCAAGCCGGACTGGAGCTGGAGATCGAACCGATTTCACGGCAGACTCAAGCACAATACCAATGGAGCGTCGATCACCACTTCGCCGATTTGCGTGGCACATTCACCCTCACCAGCGTGCAGGAAGACCTGACCCTACTGGAATTCCACATCGCACCCGCGTTCAAGCTGGCAGACGTGACCGGAGCCGACGTTCAGAGGTGGCATCTACAGGACGCTCTGTTACAAGTCTGGCTTCGGCAAAATTGCAAGAAAACCACGATCGAGCTGACTGGCTGGCAGGTCCCGCCGGGCAAGAGTGCCGTGACGCCGAGCTTCACCTGGATTCCAGCGAGTGTCGTTCCGCTCAAGACACGGCTCGTGGACTCCACGCTGGATATTTTCGCTGCCTCCGACCTGCACATGAGCGCGGAGAAATTGAAGGGCTTGCGTTCAGGTCCGGCGGACAATCTCCGCTTCGCCATCGAGGGCGCCCCATTTGAAGCAACGTTGCGCGTGAAATCGCGGCCCCAGACACCGCAGGCGTCGATGTTGACCAAGGTGCAAGCTCGGGAAGGCCGCATTGAGGTTTGGTACGGAATCCGCTTGCCAACTGAACGCGGGCGCCTGGCCACCGTGAAACTGCATGTCAAGGATTGGCATGCAGAGCCGATGGTCCTGGAAGCGCCGGGAGCGAAAATCCAATCCCTGCCCGTCAAAACCGACAAAGAATCCGCGTGGACGCTCAAGTATGAACCCGGACTGCCAGAAGAGGTCATCCTCACGTTGCGTGGTGAAATGGCGCTCGCTTCGCCAACTCCCCAGGCCTTGCCCATCGTCCAGGTGGACGGCGTCGCCATCTCGGAACATCGGATGGTATGGAAGGACATTGAACTTCGAGATGCTTCCACCGGGATCGTGCTCGAAGCGCCGGTCTCCGACAAGAAAAAGTTAGTCTCATCAGTCGGAGCACACTGGCATGCGGATTTCGCGGGATGGAATGTTGCCGACGCCCCGCCAGGGTCAATCAAGTGGAGCCGGCCGGCAAGCTCAGCGCGCGTTCAGGTCCACGTTCTGTCCGCCATTCAGGAAACACGCCTCGCGGAATCGGGGTCGTGGTTGCACGAGGCGACGCTGGTCGTCCAGGCAGCCGAGAAGGCCGACCTCCGGATCAAGTTCCCCGCTGCTATTGACTCCCTCAGTACGCTCATCAGCGAACGGCTTCACAAAGTGTCCCGTTCCCCCGGCAAGGAATACGTTCTGTCAATGGACGGCAACAGCCAACCGCGCCTCATTCGGTTGCGCTGGACCTATAGCGAGAACCAGGAGCGACTCGCTGCTCCGATCGTGGCCTCGCTGCAAACCGATCCCGTGCCCCTACCGGCGCATCCGCGTCTCCTCTGGGTTCCGCCCGGTATGAACCTCGCATCGTCCGATTTTGCGATGGCGCCGACCTTCCTGCCGAGACTTCTGCACGAAGCTGAAGAGCAGGTCGAGATAACCGCCGCGCTCGCCGTGCAATCGCCGCGCACCGTTGAAACGGCCAAGATCATCGATCAAAGGCAGCGACAGTTTCAGAACTGCCTGCGCCACGCCGAGTACGCGCTCGCGATACTCAAGACGGTTCGGACGGATCTCGACCTTTCGACCTGGCAAGAACGCCTCACCGACGTAAAGGCCCGGAACTTGACCCTGGCAAAAGAGCGCCAGTACGAAGACGCCCGCCTCGGGGCCCAATCGCAAAAACCCTTGGTGCTTGCGGATTCATCGGAAAGCGGCCGGCCCGGCCCCGGCCATCCACGGATCGTGCCGCCAGGGCTGGCGAGCGTGACCCTGCAATTCACGGCGGAGGGTTCCTTCGCCGCGAGGCGGACCTTCAGTGAGATGCTGGTGCTGGCGGGAATCTTCCTTTTGGTGTTTTCCTATTTCCGCCATGGCCGGCCGATCGCACGCGCTGCGGCGCCTGAAATCACAATCGGCGTCCTCATTGGCGCGAATTGGATCGCCGGCGTCAGTTTGATCGGCGCCGCCCTCACGGCCCTACTGCTCGTGGCGCGCGTTTGGTGGCTCGTGCGCGCCTGGCGCCTCTCACGTCTTGCCGCGCTCACGACCGATGTCAACCAGACCGGCTCGGCGTCGTCGCCGAACGCGCCGAGTTGACTCGCTGGCGAGTCGATTCGCGCATAGGATGACGTAGAGCGATTAAACATCACCTCCGCGGAGACCAGTCCATGTCCGTGACAGACGACCCTCGCAGTCCATTCGGCGCCACGGAGTCGCCGCGCAAGCCAGGTGGCCTGCGCTGGCGATTCCCGCTCGTCGTTATCTTGATTTGCGGCGGCATCCTGATGTTGCCCAGGGCGGGGGTTGCGCTGGGTCTGGACACGGAGCCCGTGCTGCCGTTGCTCATGATGACCGTGCTGGCGCTGCCGCTCGGGCTGCTGCTCTTGGCGGTGTGGCTGCTGTTTTTCTCCGGGCTGCAGTTGCCGGTGAAGCTGGCCGTGCTGGTGGTAGCGTGCCTGACGATGCCGGCTGCGTATTTTTTTGCAGTCCGCAAGGTGGAATTCTCGACAAAAGAATACGGACTGGTGCCGATCTTTCATTTTGCGTGGGAGACCTCGTCGCGCGAGCGAGTGCAGGCGCAACTGGAGTACGAGAGCAAGAACGCAGACGCGTTACCCGCCGTGGATGCGACCGTTGGCCGTGAGGATTATGCCCGCTATCGCGGCGCCCATTATGACGGCATTTTGCGCCACATCCATTTGCAGACCGATTGGCAGGCGCATCCCCCTCAACTCCTCTGGCGCCGGCCGTGCGACGGAGGGTACAGCGGTCTTGCCGTTGCGGGGAACATCGTCGTCACGCTCGAACAACGCGGGAAGCAAGAGGTTGTCGTCTGTTATGACCGCGCCACGGGCCGGCAGCGCTGGGAATACGCCTACGACGCTTTCCATCAAGACGTCATGGGTGACGGACCGCGATCGACGCCCACCATTCATGATGGCCGTATCTTTACGAGCGGCGCTACCGGCCAGCTCGTATGCCTCGGCGTCGACGGGAAGAAGTTGTGGGACATCAACATTCTCACCGACAGCAAATCGAAGAACCTCAAATGGGGCATGACCGGTTCGCCGCTGATCGTCGGCGACCTGGTCATCGCCCATCCGGGCATCGATCCCGAGAACCCTGCCGGGGCTGCCCTGGCCGCTTTCGAGCAAGTCACCGGCAAGAAACGCTGGGCGATCGGCAATCGCCGCGCGGGGTATAGTTCGCCGCAGCTTGCCACCCTTCTCGGCAAGGAGCAAATTCTGCTATTCGACGGGGAAGGACTCGTCAGCTACGACCCGGCCACACAAGCCGAGCTGTGGAAGTTTGCCTGGGAAACGAAATTCGAAATGAACAACATCCAGCCCGTAATCGTTGGCGACGACAAGGTCTTCATCTCGTCGGAAGCAGACAATGGCTGTGCACTCGTGCGCGTCAAGCCTCCCGAAGCCGCCAACGGAACGTGGGGCGTGGAGGTCGTCTGGAAGAATCGAAACCTCGGCGCACGCTTCGCCAATCCAATGACGGATGGCCAACGAATTTTCGGCCTGCACAATCTGGCCGGGGAGTTACGATGTCTCGATGTCGCCAGCGGCAAAATTCTGTGGCGAGGCGAGCGCTGCGGTCCGGGACAGATGCTTCTGGCAGGCACGACGCTGCTCGTCGTCAACGACCAGGGACTGGCTACCTTGCTCGACACGGAAGCCGCCACGGCGACCGAGCTGGCGAGGCACCAGGTATTGAATCCGAAAACCAAAATCTGGAACACGCCGACCGTGGCCGGGGATCAGCTCTTCGTGCGCGACCAAAACGAGATCGCCTGCTGGCGGTTGCCTCGGCGCTGACGGCCTTGCGACTTCGCGCTCGCAAGGCGCCAGGCGAGCGGACGCTCATTTGACTGGCCCGTCAAGGTCCAGCTTGGCAGCCAGCACCTTGGCGGCCATTTCCTCCCGGTACAGTTTCAGGCGTGCTGCAAGGGCCGGATCGCTGGTTGCGAGTATGGCGGCTGCAAATAGTGCCGAGTTCGTTGCCCCCGCCTCGCCGATGGCGAGCGTAGCGACAGGGATGCCGGCCGGCATCTGCACC
>SXGT01050698.1_pt1 | contig 35597 bp, 30 predicted proteins | sample 3176221 | NCBI WGS metagenome assembly SXGT01 (sample SAMN11356862, study PRJNA531348) | freshwater metagenome | isolation source: freshwater sample F1-120 | place: China: Fuxian Lake, Yuxi | collected 2017-12-25 | reverse complement strand
TTGATCTCATCGAGCGCCGCCGTGCCTCCCAGCGGGCAGGTCTTGGGCTGCTTGGGATCGAACAGGCCGTAGAGCGGGAAGCCATCGAGCGCATGACCCACGGGTGAGTCCGCACCCAGCTTCTCCAGGAGGTGCAGCGGTGAAACGTGGTAGTGGTAGTCATCCGAGCGGCCGCAGTGGCCGCCCCAGCGATCGAGCTCACCGATCTTGTAGGCATCCTCGCCGCGGTTGTTGAGCGCGTTGAAGATCGGCACGCCATTGGCTGCCAGTGCGATCGCGCCGCGCAGGAGCGCCGTCTTGCCGCTGATCGGCTTGTCGGCGAGCTTTGGCTGCAGCGGAATGCGCCAGGCATTGTCACCGGTGTAGGGCTGCGGCAGCGGCACCTGCTGCTGCCAGGTGCGGATGCCGGCCATCATCGGGTGCGCGGGCCAGCCCTGACTCTCGACATACAGCCAGCGCTCATCGCGCCGCGTGGTCACGCTCGGTGCGAAGGCATCGTAGGGCAGATTGCGGGGAGACTTCTCCTGCACCAGCTCGAGCGCGGCGGGCGGCGCCAGCACTTCCAGCGGCACGGCGATCGGCGCATGGCCGTGCGGGCCGTCGTGCGCCGACACAGGAGTTGTGCTGCACACCACGGAGCAGCAGAAAGCAGCAAGCGGGCTGAAGATGCGCATGCGATTCACTCCTGCTTCTGGCCGCGGCGTCCGCCGCGTCGAGCTTCGGGTGCGGCCTTGGCCGGATCAAAGGCTTCGTTCTTGGTGGGCATCTGCGCGCCGACGGCCTTGAGGTAGGCCTCCATGATGCCGGCCAGCTCCTTGGCGCGTTCCGGTTCCTTGGTGGCAAGGTCATTGCCCTCGCGCAGATCCTTGTCGAGGTCGTAGAGGCTGTCCTGTCCGGTTTCGTAGCGCCGCAGCAGCTTGTACGAGCCTGAGTAGACCGAGGTCATCGGGCCGCCGTTGTCGAGATCGTAGTGGGGGAAGTGCATCACGATCGCGGCGTTTGGACGCTGCACGCTCGCGCCCTCCTCGCCACGCCACACGTGCATCAGGCTGCCGCCTTCGATCATGTCCTTGCCTTCGCGCTTCACGCCCGCGAGCTCAAGCACGGTCGGCACCAGATCCCAGCTGATTCCGCGCACATCCGTCTGTGAACCGGCCTTGATGCCGGGCCCGCGCACGAGGAAGGGCACGCGCACGCCGCCTTCGAGCAGCGAACCCTTGCCGCCGGACAGCGGCGGATTGGAGTTGTGGCCCTGCGTGCCGTGATCGGTCGTGAACATCACATAGGTGTTCTCCGCGATGCCCAGTTCCTCGAGCTTCGCCATGAGCCGCCCGATCTGGCGGTCGACATCGGCGACGACCCCCTTGAGCGCGAGCTCCTTACCGCGTCCTTCGCGACCACCCAGCGCCTGCACGACCTTCATCGACTCGGGCGTGACCTCCTCCTCCGTGCCGCCGCCGTAGTGCGAAAGGTGCAGGTAGAAGGGCTTCTTCTCCTTGACCTGCGCTTCGATGAACGCGATGCCGCGATCCGTGATCGAGATGCCCTCCTCGGGGTTGGGCTGTGCGTTGCGATTGGGACCCTGATTGGTGTTGGGGCCGTCATCGGCATCGAAGCCGACACGAGTGGGCGTCGTGCGGCCGACATGCCACTTGCCGAAGTGCGCGCTGCGGTAACCGGCCGGCTTGAGCCACTGCGCGACCGTCTTCGCCTCCGCCGGCAGCTCCATGCTCGGGTGGGGCGGCAGCAGCCGCGTGTTGAGAGTGGCTTCGCTCTCGCCGCGCCGGTTCGAGCCGCCCTCGTTGACATAGGTCATCTTGAGAACGGCCGGACTGACACCGGTGAAGAGGCTGGCGCGCGAGGGCGTGCAGCGCGGGCTGGAGGCGTAGAAGGTCGAGGCGCGCATGCCCTGCTCCTGCAACCTCTTCAGGTTGGGGGTCAGGGTCTCGTGCGCACAGGCTTCCGGGTGGTCTCCGTCCATCGCCACAGAGGTACCCGACCAGCCGCAGCCCTCGCCGACGATCACCACGAAGTTCGGCGGGGTGGCGGGGGCCGTGGTCTTTGTCGGGCCGGACTTTTCCTCTTCCGAGAGGGCCAGTGGGGCGAGCAGGACGAGGATGAGCGCGAAAATTCGCATGGCGGCCCATGCAACCCGTCTGGGGGCTCAAGGTCACGCGCGAATCGCGCGAGATCGTGAAGTACTTCACGCTCGGGTACACTCTCCCGCGCAGGCCCTTCCCATGCCTCCCGGCCAATCCTTCCTCGAGCGTCTTTCCAGACTGCGTGTCGATCGCTCCACGGGTCAGCGCAAGCCGCACAAGCCGCTCCTGATGCTGCTGGTGATCGCGCGGTGGGTGAAGGAAGGCCGGCGCGAGGTTGCCTTTGCGGAAATCGAGCAGTCGCTGAAAGAGTTGCTCGATCTCTACGCCCCGCCGATCACGGGCGCGCAGCACGCCGAGTATCCGTTCTGGTATCTGCAGAGCGATGGCGTGTGGGAGTTGCCGCAGGCCGACCGCATGCCACGCAACGCAAGAGGGTTCCCGACGATGGCTGCCTTCCGGACCTGCGCAGGACGCATTCCAGAACCGTATGCCTCGGCATTGGCTGCCGATCCTGTACTGGCCGAGCGCGCGGTGCAGTTGCTGCTCGACGAGCATTTCGAGCCTTCGCTGCATGAAGATCTGCGAGCGGATCTGGGATTGGAGAGCATGACTGCGGCAGCGCTTCCACCTGCCCATGCCGATCAGGCCCGCGAATCGGCACAAGGTGCCTATGCGCAGCGACGCCCGCGCAGTGCCTCGTTTCGGGAGGAAGTGCTGGCGGCCTACGACCACCGCTGCGCGGTGACGGGATTTCAGGCGATGATCGGCAGGACGCTGTTTTGTCTCGAGGCGGCGCATGTGCACTGGCACAGTCAGGGCGGCCGCTCCAGCGTGGACAACGGAATTGCCCTGACGCCCACGCTGCACAAGCTGTTCGATCACGGTGCCTGGACGCTGGATGATCGGCGCCGCGTGCTTGTGTCGCGTCATTTCAGTGGTTCCGACGGTGCGATTGCGGAGCTGCGCGGTTTGCACGGAAAGCCGCTATGCGATCCCGTTCCAGGCTGCGCGCCCCTGGCCCTGGACTGCATTCGCTGGCACCGCGAGAGTCATCTAGGCGGCGTGTTCCGCGGGCCTGAACTCGGACAGGTAGGCTGAACGCCGAAGTGTGCTAGATCGTGAAGTACTTCGCGCTCGGGTGGTGGCAGACGATGGCGGAGGTCGACTGCTCGGGGTGCAGCTGGAACTCATCGCTCATTGCAATGCCGAGCTTTTGTGCGCCCAAGAGCTCCAGCAGGATCGCCTGATCCTCCATGTTGGGGCAGGCGGGATAGCCGAAGCTGAAGCGCGAGCCGCGATAGCCCTGCTTGAAGAGCTCCGCCATGTCGCGTGCGTCATCGCCCGCGATGCCGAGCTCCGCGCGGATCTGCTTGTGGATGTACTCCGACAGGCCTTCCGCCGCCTCGACTGAGAGTCCGTGCAGATGCAGGTAGTCCTGATAGCGATTCGCCGCGAACCACTCGCGTGCCACATCGCTGGCGTGCTGTCCCACGGTGACCACCTGGAGGGCGATCACATCGGGCTTGCCGTCGCGCACATGGAAGAAGTCGCTGATGCAGCGCTGCTGCTTGCCTTGCTGGCGCGGGAAGGCGAAGCGCGCCACCTCGCGGCCCGAGTGTCCCGGATCGAGCAGGATGACGCTGTCGCCCTCGGGCACGCAGGGCCAGTAGCCGTAGGCAGCCTTGCAGTCGAGGATCTTCTCCTTCGCGCAGGTCTTGGCGAGCTCGTGGTAGATCGGGCGCACATTCTCGGCGACGAAGCGCTTGTATTCGGCGAGCGCCTTGCCCTTGCGGCGGTAGCCCCATTGGAATTGGAACAGCGTCGTCTCGTTGATGTAGGGCATCACGCTCTGCAGCGCGATGTTCTCGACGATGCGCGGTCCGAAGAAGGGCGGGACCGGGTAGTCGATGTTGCGCGGCAGCTCGGCGAGCTTGCTCCAGGCCTTGCTCGCGCGCGGCACGGAGCGCGTGGCGATCGCTTCGGCGGCCTTGGCGGCGGCCTTGAGCGCGTTGCCCTGCGTGTCGGGTCTGTGCTCGGGCGCGGTCTCGCGCGCAGTCTTCACCGCAGGTCTGGCTTCGCCCGCGACGATGCGACCCATCACGTCGAGGCCTTCGAAGGCATCCTGCGCGTAGTAGAGCGCGCCTTCATAGGTGCGTCGGCAGTCATCCTCGACGTAAGCGCGGGTGAGTGCCGCGCCGCCGAGGATGACGGGCGTCTTCACGCCGCGGCGGTTCATCTCCTCGAGGTTCTCCTTCATGATCACGGTGCTCTTGACGAGCAGTCCGCTCATGCCGATGGCGTGCGGCTGGTGCTCGTGAGCCACATCGAGGATGTGCTGGATCGGCTGCTTGATGCCGATGTTGTAGACCGTGTAGCCGTTGTTGGTGAGGATGATGTCGACGAGGTTCTTGCCGATGTCGTGCACGTCTCCGCGCACCGTCGCAAGCACGAGCTTGCCGCGCGATTCGCCGGCAACGCGCTCCATGTGCGGCTCGAGGCAGGCCACGGCGGCCTTCATCGTCTCCGCGGACTGCAGCACGAAGGGCAGTTGCATCTCGCCCTTGCCGAACAGCTCGCCGACGGTCGCCATGCCGGCCAGCAGATCCTGATTGATGATCTCCAGCGGGCGCTTCTGCTTCATGGCCAGCGCGAGATCGTCTTCGAGTCCCGGCTTTTCGCCCTCGATGATGCGCCACTTGAGCCGCTCGAGCACATCTTCGGGTACCTTTCGCGCGGCCTTCTTCTTGACGTCGACGCCCTCGAAGAGCTTGAGGAACTCCTGCAGGGGATCGTAGCCCTCGCGACGGCGATCGAAGATCAGGTCCTCGGCCACTTCGCGGGCGCGGGCGTCGATGCGGTGCAGCGGCTCGATGCGCGCGGCGTGCAGGATCGCGGCCGTGAGTCCGGCCTCGGTCGCATGGTGCAGGAAGACCGAGTTGAGCACGTGGCGCGCGGCCGGATTGAGTCCGAAGGAGATGTTCGAGACGCCCAGGAGCAGCCCCACGCCGGGCAGCTCCTCGCGCACGCGCCGGATGCCTTCCAGCGTCTCGAGGCCCAGACGGCGGTCTTCCTCGTTGCCCGTGCAGATCGTGAAGGTCAGCACGTCGAAGAGGATGTCCTCGGGTGCCAACGCGAATTCCTCGGTGCAGATCCGGTAGAGTCGCTTGGCGATGCGCAGCTTGTCATCTGCCTTCTTCGCCATGCCGTCCTCGTCGATGGTCAGGGCCACGACGGCGGCGCCGAATTCCTTGACCAGCGGCAGCACCGTTTCGCAGCGCTCCATGCCGTCCTCGAGGTTGATCGAGTTGACGATCGAACGGCCGCCGGAGAGCGCCAGCGCGGCCCGCAGGACAGGCGATTCGGTGCTGTCGATCATCAGCGGCGCAGCCACGTCGGCGCGATAGCGCTTGACCGCGGCGCTCATGTCCGCCACCTCGTCGCGTCCCACATAGGCTGTGCACAGATCGAGCACGTGGCTGCCCTCGCGCACCTGTTCGCGGCCCATCGCGACCATGCCGTCGATGTTTCCGCTCAGCAGGTGATCGCGGAAGGCCTTGGAGCCGTTGGCGTTGGAGCGCTCGCCGACGAAGAGGATCGAGTTGTCTTGGCGCAGCGCCACGGACGAGTAGATGCTCGAGACCGAGGGCACGTGCGCGGGCTTGCGCGCCTTGGGGTCGCGCGTGCCCAGCCGGCGCGCCAGCGCGGCGATGTGCGCGGGCGTCGTGCCACAGCAGCCGCCGACCATGTTGAGCCCGTCCTCCTCGACAAAGCGCATCAGCCAGTCGGCGAGCTCTTCCGGCGTCAGCGGATAGAAGGGCTTGCCGTCGACCAGCTGGGGGAGACCGGCGTTGGGATAGACCAGCGTGCGCTTGCGGCAGGTTTGCCCCAGCAGGCGCACATGCTCGCCCATCTCGCGCGGACCGGTGGCGCAGTTGATGCCCAGAACATCGATGGGGTAGGGATCGAGCAGCGCGATCGCGGCCGCCATCTCCGTGCCGACGAGCATTGTGCCCGTCACCTCCATGGTCACGCTGACGAAGATCGGCAGGTCGAGCTCGGCTTCGCCGCGCGCGTCGAGGATGCCGTTGATCGCCGCCTTGATCTGCAGCGGATCTTGGCAGGTTTCGATCAGGAAGCCGTCGACGCCGCCTTCGATCAGTCCGCGGGCCTGGTCGCGATAGGAGCCCTTGAGCAGGTCGTAGCTCGTGTGTCCCAGCGTCGCGAGCTTGGTGCCAGGACCCATCGAGCCCAGCGCAAAGCGCGGACGATCCGGCGTCGAGAGCTTGGCGCAGGCCGCGCGCGCCACCTGCGCCGCGGTGCGGTTGATCTCCCGGCAGCGCGCCTCGATGCCGAACTCGCTCAAGACATGCGGCATCGCACCGAAGGTGTTGGTCTCGACGACATCGCAGCCGGCTTCCAGATAGGTCTCGTGGATGCGCTGGATGACATCCGGTCGCGTGACCGAGACGATGTCGACGCAGTTTTCGTGCCCATCGTAGTCGCGGTTCAGATCGAGATTCGCCGCATGGATCTGCGTGCCCATGGCGCCGTCGAGCACGAGCACGCGGCGTTCGAGCGCCTCGCGCAGTGCGGGACGGTGCTGGCCGGGACGGGACTGGCCGGAATTCCGCGGCTTCATGCCTTGCTCCGGGCCGGACGCACGGCGGTCGCCACGAGCGTCATGAAGTGCGGCGGCTGGGGATCGCGTGCCGCGCGCTGCACTCGCACGCGGTCAAAGCCCGCTTCCACCAGCATCTGCTCCAGCTCAGGTTCACCGAATCCCAGATACACATGCTGGAACTGATCCTTGACCCAGTCCTCGTGGTGGGCGAGCAGATCGAGCACGAGCACTCGTCCACCCGGCACGAGCACGCGGCGCGCTTCTTCCAGCGCCTTGCGCGGATCCTGCGCGTGATGCAGCGCCTGGCTCATCACGACGACATCGAAGTTCGCGTCGGGCAGCGGCAGGCTCTCGATCCCGCCCTCGACCGTCGTGATGTTGCCGATGCCCTTGGCCTTGGCGCGCGTGCGCAGTTGCTCCAGCACGCCGGGATTGATGTCGACAGCCGTCACCGAGCTCGCGACCTCTGCCAGCAGCAGCGTCAGTAGCCCGTCGCCCACGCCCAGATCGGCGTAGCGGCCGCGATCGGCCAGCTGCACCAGCCCGCGCGCCAGTCCTTCCCAGGTTCGGCCCGGCAGGATGTGCTCATCGAATTCGGCGGCCACGCGATCGAAGAAGGCGCGCGACTCGTTGCGGCGCCGATCGCGCAGCGCTTCCAGACCGGCAAGATCCGTCTCGAACTCGGGCGAGCTCTCGTTTTCCTTCAGCAGGGAGTGCACGAGCGCCGCCGATGGACCGGGCTGCAGCGAGTACAGCGTGCGGCGGCCGTGGCGCCGATCGGCGACCAGATCGACTTCCTTCAGCAGTGCCAGATGCGTGGAGACGCGGCTCTGGCCGAGGTTGAGGATCTCCATCAGGTCGGAGCCAGCGAGCTCCTCCTGGGCGAGCATGTGGAGGATCCGGAGGCGGGTTTCGTCGGCGAGGGCCTTGAGCAGGCGGGAGGTGGTGTTGAGACCGATCATGGCATCTGGATGGAATGATACCACAATCGATCGACCCCCCTGGGAGGCCCTCCCAGGGGGGTCGACGCTACGTTTCCGCTGTCGGGAGTGTCGAGCGGGGCCCCAGAGCCCTCAAGGACAGGTCACGCGGTTGTAGATCGCTTGGACATCCCAGGTGTGGTCGCCGCCGAGCATCAGCATGTCATTGGCCGTGTCGCGGGCGATCGCCACCCACACCGTGCGGTGCATCGGCTTGCCGAGCGCTTCATCACCCGACGGCTCAAACCAGATCACGGTCGGGTTGCCGTCCTGCGTGGTGAGCACGTAAGGGTAGGTCTTCGTGTCGTTGAGCGTGACGTAGCCCGCGTTGGTCAGCTCCTTGAGACCGAGGCGCTGCACGGCGTTGGTCAGCCGCGGCAGCACGGCCACATCCGCCGAGAACTTCAACGTGCGGTAGATCGGCTGACGATCGGGATCGAGCTTGCGCGAGGCCGTGACATCGAGGTTCCAGCAACCGTTGAGGCGCTTGGCGACGATGTTCATGTCGTTGGGAACCACGCGCAGCTGGAAGTACGCGAATGCGCTCGCGGCGACGGTGGCGGTGGCGAGGGAAGCAACAGCGAGGCGAGAGATCTTCATGGGATTGTCCTATTGGAGCGGGGACTGGTTTCGCCGGGGGCAGTGCGCCCGGAGCGAGTTCGCATCGGTCTCCAAACCGATCGAACGCACGAAGTCTCGCACCGCGATCATGCGAGCGAAATTCGTCACAGAGCGACAAGCGCCGGCTCCAAGTGAGTAGATCGACTACGCAGTCGGACGCGCGTGCCGAGGACGCACAGGCGCCAAAAGCGTCGGCCCCCTCCGGTATTGCTCCGAAGGGGGCCGATGCAGTCTCTCAGGATGTCTGTCTTCGCTACAAGATCGGGAGCACCTTGTCGGTGACATCCGGGATCGGTCGACCGTCCACATGGCGGATCGCCTTCCAGATGCTGCAGTACCCATCCCGGTTGCGGACGAACTCGCAGGTGCGGTAGATCCGATCCAGCGCCTGCTGATGGAGCAGGATGCCGGTGGCCGAGTCGGGAGCAATCCCTTCTGCTTCCATGCGACGCACTTCGGGAGTGGACCGATAGATGCGATCGAATTGGAGGCGGGCCGGGGCGCTCAGCATGCGCGGGTCGTCAAGCCCGCAGATCGAGTCCCCTGTCTTCACGATCCACACGGGCCCAGCATCCGCATCGCTGAGAGCCGCATGGAGACCCTCCTGCTGCGTGGCGCAGGAGAGGCCGCCCAGAAGGGCCAGCAGCGCGAGGAGTAGCTGAGCCCTGAGCTTCATTGGCACTTCGTGCGGTTGTAGATGGCCTGCACATCCCAGGTGTGCGTGCCACCCAGCATGAGCATGTCATTCATCGTGTCGCGAGCGATGGCAACCCACACCGTGCGGTGCTGGGGCTTGCCGAAGGCATCGTCGCCCTGCGGTTCGAACCAGATCGCGGTCGGGTTGCCGTCCTGCGTGGTCAGCACGTAGGGGTAGGTGTTGGTCTCGTTGAGCGTGACGTAACCGGCACCGAAGAGATCCTTGACGCCGAGGCGGGGAACGTAGTTCGTGAGCTTCGAAAGAACGGTCTCATCCGAAGTGAACTTCAGCGTGCGGAACACCGGCTGGCGATCGGGGTCGAGCTTGCGCGAAGCCGTGACGTCGAGGTTCCAGCAGCCCTGCATGCGCTTGGCGACGATGTGATTGTCGTTCGGCACAACGCGCAGTTGCATGTACGCGAAGGCGGTTGCGGCAACCGCAGCGGTGGCGAGAGAAACAGTAGCGAGGCGGGAGATCTTCATGGGAGAATCCTGTCATCTGGAGTGGGGAGTGAGTCGCCCGGGGGCGGTGCGCCCGGAGGGAGTCCGAGCCGGTCTCCAGGGCCCTGCTCGAACGAACGCAATCTCGCACGCCTGCCTGCGGCGCGAAATTCGCCACAAGTAGGGTCCGCAGGACTCCAAGTGAGTACTCCGGCTACGCAGTAGGGCTGCGTGCAGGCCGCCGAGCGATGCCAGAGTGGCCGCAGAGGGTCGCAGAGTGGCCGCAGAGGGCCTGCGTGGGGTACACCATGCGCATGAACACCAAGCAAGCCCCTCTTGCCGAGTTCACGCTGCGGGCCGTGCTGGCGGGCGTCGTGCTGGGCGTGATCTTCGGCGCCGCCAATGCCTATCTGGGGCTGCGTGTCGGCATGACGGTCTCCGCCTCGATCCCTGCAGCGGTGATGACTGTTGCGGTTTTCAAGCTGCTCGGTTCGCGGGCTTCGATTCTCGAAGCAAACCTCTCGCAGACGATCGGCAGCGCTTCGACGTCGCTCGCGACAGGCATGGTGTTCACGATCCCTGCGCTGTTCCTGTGGGGCATGGTGCCGCCGTACTGGCAAGTCGTGGCGCTGTGCTTCCTCGGCGGATTGCTCGGCATCGCGGCGATGATTCCCCTGCGCCGACTCCTGATCGTCAAGGAGCACGCCACGCTGCCGTATCCGGAGGGAACCGCCTGCGCGGAAGTGCTGCGCGCGACCACCGGCGGCACGAGCAGCGCGGCGTGGATCTTCCGCGGCATGCTCGTCGGCGCACTGATCAAGCTGGCGGTTTCGCTGCTGTATCTGCTGCCGGGAGAAGCCGGCGTGGATCTGCTGCCGAGCGTGCTGCCGAAGGCTCATCTGGCGATCGAGCTCTCGCCCGCGCTGATCGGCGTGGGCTTCATCCTCGGTTTCCGCCAGGCCGGCGTGTGTGTCGCGGGCGGCATCATCGCTTCGCTGGTGCTCGTACCGATGATCGCGTACTTCGGCGCGGCCCTCACCGCGCCGCTCGCGCCCGTCAAGGCGCAGTTGATCGCGGACATGAGCGCCGAAGAGATCCGCAAGGGGTATGTGCGCTACATCGGCGCAGGCGCCGTGGCCGCCGCCGGCATCCTCACGGTGCTCAGGAATCTGCCGGCGATGTATGCGGCCTTTGCCGGTGTGATTGCCGGGCTGCGCGCCGGCTCGCCGACGGCCGCCGCGGCGCAGGAGCGCACGGATCGCGACCTGCCGGCCTGGTTTCCCGTGCTGGGCATCGCGACGGTCGTGCTGGTGAGCGCACTGGTGCCCGGCATCTTCGCCGGAAACATGGAGCTTGGACCGCGGCTGGTCTGCGGTGTCGCGGTCGGCGTCTTCGGCGTGCTGTTCGTCACGGTCGCTGCGCGCATCGTGGGTATCGTCGGCGTATCCTCGCAGCCGACCAGCGGCATCGCTCTGCTGACTCTGGTGGGCGTGGCTTCGATCTTCGTCGCCAACGGCTGGACGAGCATGGAAGCCAAGGCCGCCGTGCTCACGGTCGGCACGATCGTCGCGATCGCAGCCTCCAAGGCCGGCGACATCTCGCAGGATCTCAAGACCGGCTATCTCGTCGGCGGAACACCGGCGCGCGCACAGCTGGGCCAGTTGATCGGTGCCGCATTCGCCTGTTGGGCCGTGGCCGGCACGCTGTTCATCCTCGCCGGCGCCTACGAGTTCGGCGGCAAGGAACTCAGCGCGCCGCAGGCCACGTTGATGAAGACGATCATCGAGGGCGTGCTCGCGGGCGAGCTGCCCTGGGAGCTGGTGCTCGGCGGCGCGGGCCTCTCGATCGGCGCGATGCTGTGCGGAGTCTCCGGTCTGGCCTTTGCGATCGGCGTGTATCTGCCGCTGGCGACGATGGCACCGCTGTTCATCGGCGGCTGTGCGCGCGCGCTGTGCCTGGGCGGCAAGGACAGCTCGAAGCACGAGGCGGGCGGTGATCCGGGCGTGCTGGCGGCCTCCGGTCTGGTCGCCGGCGAGGCGCTCGTCGGCGTGCTGATCGCCGGTCTGGTCTCCGGTGGCGTGATCGCGAAATCGGGCGAGCCGCGCCTGATCGGTCTGGGCGGGGAGCTGGCGGTCTGCGGCGTGATCCTCGCGATCTGCGTCTTCCTTTACGCCACGCGCCGCCGCCCGTCCCAATCCTGACTCCCTGACCCGATGATGGAAAAATCTTCAACAGTCGAACCTGCGCCCCGCCGAAAGGAAACCTCGATGAACCAGAGCGACAACCTCATCACGCTCCAAAGCCACATCCTCGAGGGCGAGGCGAAGCATCCGGGCGCAACCGGAACCTTCACCTGGATCCTTTCGGCGCTGGCCCTGTCCGCCAAGGTGATCTCTTCCAAGATCCGCCGTGCGCGACTCGATGACGTGCTCGGTTCCGTGGGGGCGACGAATGTCCAGGGAGAGACTCAGCAGAAGCTCGATGTGATCGCCAACGAAACGCTCCTGCGCTGCCTCGGCAAGCGCGAGGGCGTTGCCGTTGTCGCCAGCGAGGAGAACGACGAGGCGATCGTGATCCAGAAGAACACGGGGAAGGACGGGCGCTACATCGTTCTGTTCGACCCGCTCGATGGCTCCAGCAACCTTGACACCTGCGGTGCGGTCGGCACGATCTTCAGCATCCTGCGCCACGATCCCATGGCGGAGCATGTCGATGAAACCGTGCTGCAGAAGGGCACGCGTCAGGTTGCCGCGGGCTACATCCTCTACGGATCCTCGACCATCTGCGTGCTCACCACGGGCAACGGCGTCAGCATGTTCGTGCTCGAGCCCAATGTCGGCTCCTTCCTGCGCGTTGCGGAGAACATGCGCATTCCGGAGAGCGGCAAGACCTACTCCGTCAACGAGGGCAATCGCCCGACCTTCGAACCGGGCTACCAGCGCTATCTCGAGTGGGCGCAGGCCAACGGGTATTCCAGCCGCTACGCCGGCGCGATGGTTGCCGACGTGCACCGCGTGCTGATTCAGGGCGGCGTGTTCCTCTATCCGCCGACCAAGAAGGCGCCGGAAGGCAAGCTGCGCCTGATGTACGAAGCCAATCCAATGTCGATGATCATCGAGCAGGCGGGCGGCAAGAGCTGCGCCGGCAAGACGCGCATCCTCGAGATCCAGCCCTCCAAGCTGCACCAACGCACCTGCGTGGTGATGGGCAGCCCGGCGGAAGTCGACCGCGTGCTGAGCTTCCTCTGACGCCTACTTCGGCTGCTGGCCCGGCTTCGGCGTCTGCTGCTGCGTCTGCTTTTGGGACTTGTGCTTGGCCTCGTCAGCCTTGAACTCCGCGTTGAGCTTCGCTTCCTGCGCTTTGAGCTCGCTCATCGGCGGGACGCCCATGGCCTTGCGCTCGGCATCACTTGTGCGTGGATCGATCGGATACAGGCGCCAGATCCGGTTGACCGGCTCCCACACGAACTGTGTGCCGTAGCGCTGCGCCATCCCGCGCTTGACCAGCAACCGATCCTGCGCCTCGGCTGCCACGCGGAACCCGCGGTCCTCACCGCCCTCCGCCGACTTCAGCGCGATCAGCTGCGCCGCTTCCAGATCCTCGGGCCGATCCGACTCGACCAGCACCAGCGCCGCGTACAACTCGTCCAGCGGCGTCAGCTCCTGTCCCTGCTGCTCGAGAATTTTCCGCACCTTGTCGGCGCGCTCATGCAACCGCTCATTCTTCGCGAGCGCGTCCTGGCTGCGCCGGACCTCGGTCTGGGCCTCGGTGCGCTGCTCCAGAGCCAGTCGTTCCAGGCGCACGGCGGGGGCCTGGCAGGCGCCGGATACCGTCAGCAGGAGGGTCAGCAGGGCCACAGGTAGTTTTTTCATGCTCCCCAGAGCCTAGCTGCGCCGCTTTTCCGCGAGAATCGTTTTTACACACGGGCGACCACCTGCCCCCCCGGTTTCGGCGTACACTCCACACGATCGCATTCGACGGGGGCTGCCCACGCTGCTCCCTGGAACTCTCCGCAACGCGGCATCCGCCGCAGAAAGCAATCCTCATGAAGAACCTCGTTTTCGCCATCGCCCTCGTCGGCCTCGTCGCCGCCTGCAAGTCGACCAGCAACACCTCCGTGACCGACCCCTCGGGCGCCAACATGCCCAAGGCCGGCTGCTGCAGCGAGAAGTCTGCGGAAGGCTGCAGCGCGGAGAAGAAGGCCGCCTGCGAAGGCATGAAGGCCGGCTCCTGCGAAGGTGCCAAGGCCGCCACCTGCCCGGCCTCCAAGCCCCAGGGCTGATGCGCCTGATGGCCGGCTCTCGAGCCGGCCAATGACGCAAGTCACAAAGATCGTCGACCCGTGCTGGCCCGTCCAGTGCGGGTCGACGGCTTTGATAGGGACAACTCCGCCGCGTGCGCTACTGCTTGGGGCGCACCTCGAGGACATGCACCTCGAAGCGCAGGTCCGCACCCGGCGGCACCAGATCACCGAAGCCCTCGTCTCCGTACGCCAGCCGGGCCGGAATCTCCAGCCTGCGCCGTCCCTGCGGCATCACGCCCTGCAGGCCTTCGTTCCAGCCGGCGATCGGCGCAGCTCCCAGCTCGAACTCGATCGGCACCCCGCGATCGAGCGAGGAGTCGACGCGCGTGCCATCCAGCAACCAGGCCGTGTAGTCGATCACGAGCCAATCGCCGACCCTGGCGCGCGGGCCCTGACCCAGATACAGCTCGCGGATGTGCACTCCCGCAGGTGTCAGCGTGTCTTCGCGCTCCAGATCCAGCGGCCGGGGATCGAGGCTGGCATGCCTGCACGCGCCGAGCAGCAGGCCGGCGCTCGTCAGCAGTGCCAGCTTCGCCAAGCCCTTGTGCGCGCGCCTCATGTGCTTCAGCCTGCCAGGATCGCGGCAATGGCCGCGACATCCACGATATCCTCGGCCTTGCAGCCGCGCGAGAGATCCATGAAGGGCTTGTCCAGGCCCTGCACCAGCGGGCCCAGCGCCGTCGCGCCCGCCAGACGCTCGGTCAGCTTGTAGCCGATGTTGCCCGCATCGAGGTCGGGGAACACCAGCACGTTGGCCTTGCCCGCCACGGGAGAGCCGGGTGCCTTGCGCTCGGCGACCTGCGGCACGATCGCGGCGTCCAGCTGCAGCTCGCCGTCGCAGATCAGACCCGGAGCGCGCGCCTTGAGCAGCTGCGTGGCCTTGACCACCTTGTCGACATCGGGGTGCGCTGCGGAGCCCTTGGTCGAGAAGGAGAGCATCGCCACGCGCGGCGATTCGCCGACGAGCTTGCGATGGCTCTCGGCAGCCGCGAGCGCGATGTCGACGAGTTGTTCGGCGGTCGGATTGGGCACGACCCCGCAGTCCGCGTAGGTCAACACGCGGTCTCGCAGGATCATGAGGAAGCAGGAGCTTACTGTGGCGATGCCGCGCTGCAGGCCGACGACCTGCAGTCCAGCGCGCAGCACATCCGCGGTCGCAGCCTCGCTGCCGCTGACGGCACCGGCGCAGTCGCCCGAGCGCACCAGGAAGGCGCCGAAGTACAAGGGATCGAGCAGCTTCTGCTGCGCCTCCGCGGCGCTGAGACCCTTGGCCTTGCGCAGCTCGTGCAGCTCGGCGGCGAACTTCGCGGTGCGCGGATCGCTGGCCGGTCGGACGACCTCGACACCCGCAGGCGCCGTGCCGAGCTTGCCGGCATCGACCAGCACAGGCTGGCAGATGCCCTTCTGCGCGAGCACGGCGGCGGCCTGGCGCACGCGTGCGTCCTGCGATTCGGGCAGCACGATGCGCCGCTGCAGGCGGCGCGCCTTTTCATGCAGTTCGAGGATCAGGTTCATGACAGCGGAGTCGCGTCGAGCACGCTTTGAGGCACATCAAGCTCCATGCGCAGCACGGCGAGACCGTGCGTCTTGCCCTGCGCATCGGTCTTGAGCGAGGCCGAGCCGCCGCCGCCGAGGCTGTCGGCGAGGATGAAGTTGAGCAGCAGCATGTTGTCGGCCTCGTAGCGCTTCACGGCGCCGAAGTTGATGCCGTGCATGTGCGCGCGCACGCGCTCGGTGGTCAGCTCGCGGCGCAGGAACTCATAGGCGCTCGCGCTGCGGGCCAGCACGCCCACATTCGAGCCTTCGCCCTTGTCGCCCGAACGGGCGCAGGCGATGCGGGAGAGGGGAACGATTGCCATGTTCGGGAAACCTTTAGCTTTCGAAGATGCTGACCTTGGACTGGATGCGCGTCTTCTTCACGAGCGCGGGCCAGAAACCGATGATCTCCTGCGCGTGGGGCCGGCCGCCTGCGAAGCCGGTGACTCCCGGCGGCCCGCTCGTCACCAGAGGCACCAGCTCGTAACCGAAGCGCTCGATCTTGGCCTTGTTCATGCCCTTGACGCCCATGCGCAGCACGATTTCGCCGGGATCCGCACGCTCGGCCGAGCCGATGCCCGCGTGGCAGACATTCGCGCCGAGATATTCGACCATGCGCTCTTCCGGCGCGAACACGCAGCCGTCGAGCTCGAGGCGCTTCCACACGATCTCGGCGCACAGCCGGGCCTTGGCGAGCGCATCGGGGCCGCTGATCGTCAGCTGCCCGACGGCCTTCCAGCCGTTCTCGAAAGAGATGGAGACCTTGTAGGTCGGCGTCGGAGCCTGTCCGCGCACGCCTTCGACGCGCACGCGGTCCGGGCCATCCTGCCGCATGCGGAAGCTCGTGAAATCCGCGCTGCAATCGGGACCCAGATAGGCCTTCGGATCGCCCATTTCGTAGGCGAGCTGATGGCCCACCGTCGACAGATCGATCACACCGCCGGTGCCCGCATGCTTGGTGATCACGAAGCTGCCGTCGTGATAGGCCTCCACGATCGGATAGCCGATCTTCGCCATGTCGGGCACGCGCTGCCAGCCGAACTCGTGAATCATCGGTCCGAGCACCAGTCCGGGATCCGTGCCCCGGCCGGTGATGACGATCTGCGCGCCCTGACCCAGAGCCTCCGCGATCGGGAACGCGCCGAGATAGACATTCGCACTCGAAACGCTTGCGCGCACGCTCGATAGCGCAGCGCCGGTGTCCATGTTGGCGAGCGTCTCGCCTTCCGCGATCAGCGCATCCAGCTGGCCCAGGATGTCATCGCCCTCGACGACACCGATCTTGACGCCCTTGATGCCGTGCCTGGCGAGCACGCTCAGCACCGCCTTGGCGCAGGCCTGAGGGTTCACGCCGCCGGCATTGGCGACGACCTGGATGTTCTTCTGCACGAGCTCCGGCGCAACGCGGTCGATCATGCGCACGAAGTCCGAGGCGTAACCCGCCTCCGGATTGCGCGCGCGCTGCTTCTGCATGATCGACATCGTCACCTCGGCGAGGTAGTCGAGCGTGAGATAGTCGAGCGGGCCTTCGCGGACCAGGCGAATCGGTCCGAGCAGAGAGTCGCCCCAGAACCCTTGTCCGTTGGCGATGAGGACGGCGTCGTGGAGTTTCATGCGAACGGGTGAGGATAGTGGACGGGGGCGCGGGGGAGGGCCGTCCGTGCGGTGGCAACGCGGGTGCTTCTGTAACTACTTTTCCTTCAACTGGTTAGGTTGGCGTCCAAGCCGGATGCTCCGCACCCAGCGCTCCTTCCAGCCCTCGGCGGTGCGGTGCAGCACCTCGAGCTCTTCGTCCACCAGCCGCACCACGAGGAATCCCTTGGGTCGGCTGGGCGTCTCCTGCTGTGCGGGGTCGCGGTCGTACTGCGGCGAGGGCGCCATGAACACCGGATGGCCTTCCCACTCGTACGCGTCGTAGCGGTGTTCGTGGCCGTGCACGATCAGAACCACGTTGTAAGGCGCGATCGCCGCCTTCAGCGCCGCGAGATCCTCCGGCAGCCACCATTTCTCCAGACCCCAGCCGCGCAGACCGTAGTGCCAGACAAGGATCACGGGTCGGCCGCTGTCGCCGACCTGCTCGCGCAGATCGGCTTCCAGAAACGCGAGACTGTCCTTTGGATCGTTCCACGGCGCAGTTCGATCGTAGACCGGACGCGGCTGCGTGCCGGGAAACAGATTGAGCTGCACCATGTGCAGCGGGCCGAAGTCCCACGAGTGGTGATAACCGTGCGCGTCGGTGTGAAAGCGACCCTGCCGCAGGCGATGACGCTCGATCACGGCGCGCTGAACCACGCTGAACTCGCCCTGCTGCTGCTGCGTGGAGAGATCGTGGTTGCCGATGCCCTCGAAGACGGGAAAGCGCAGACGCGCGCGGCCGAGCGGATCGTAGAGCTGCTGATAGCGCGTCCAGTTCTCGGGGTTGTCGAGCGTGTCGACGAGATCACCCGCCACGATCACGCCGAGCGGCTCCTCGACGATGCTCGGCGGCGCGCACTCCGGCGGCAGCGGCTGGCCGGGCAGAGTGTTCATGGCGTCGATCGTGGCTTCCGTGCCCGCCGTGCCCCAGCGCGGGATGTTGATCTGCGGATCGGCGGTGATGAAGAAGGTCAGGGAGCGCGGGGGCGGCTGCGCGGGGTTCGATCGACACGCGCAAAGGCCCGTGAAGATCAGGAGCAGCACGAGCCGCGACAGGCGTGAGCGGGGGAGCAGCATGGCTGCGCGCGATCATGCGCGCCGGAGCACGGGGATTGCCAGCGGAAGCGGGGCCGCGCGGGTCAGTACGCGATCTGGAGCGCGTTGCTGACGTTGAACGAGGCGCCTGCAGGCGCTGCGCAGAAGGTGAGGTCGGGATCGCGGTAGTAGACCTGATACCAGCGCGAGGTTCCGGCACCGATCGTGTCCCCGAGCAGCGCGGATTGCACCTGGATCGAGTTGTCACCCGCCATGGGTGCGCTGACCGTGCCGTTGCTGGCGTTCTTGACATACAGGCGCTTGAGTGCGCCGCCTGCGCAGCGCAGCCCATCGCCGAAGGGCAGCGGATTGGCCGTGAGCGCGTTGCCCTGCAGGAAGATCGAGAGCACGGTCGGCAGCTCTCCGGCAGAGGTGAGCACGACCGTGTCGGCGCTCGTCGAGCCGCGCGCGCTCAGCAGTGCGCCGCCCGTGTTGGCCGAGTTGTTGCAGCCGCGGCCGGCCAGTCCGCTGTTGGCGCAGGGGCAGGGCAGGCTCTGCGTTCCGTCGCCGAAGCACAGCGGCGTGCCCAGGCTCGGCAGCTCGATCGCGAAGCTTGAGAGATCGATGTCGATGAAGGTGCCGGTGCCCGCGACGGTGAAGTTGAAAACGCAGTAGAAGAAGCCCGACCAGCTGCCGAGGTTCTGCAGCGGATCCGTCGAGCTGAAGGTCGTGCCCGCGCAGTCGCTGAATGAGAAGCTGAGCGTCTTCGATCCGGTGACGCTCGCGCTCATCAGCACGCCGTCGACCAGGGGATCGGCATTGCGCATCTGCGCGGTCGGATTGCCGCCGATCACGCCGACCGTCACCGGGCCGAGCTGCAGGGAGAGCGAGGAGGGGATGATGCTGTAGGCCGTGACCTGACCGGGTGTGATGTCGGTGCCGGGTGTCTGAACCGTGAAGCGCAGCGTCGCGCTCTGTCCGGAGGTGACGCCGTTGTAGGCACCCGTGGCTCCCGAGGCGCTGGCGATCGTGCCCTGAGCGATCATCACGGCTTCGCCCGCGAGTGCCGCGGTGGTCAGCAGGAGGCTTGCGCAGAGGATCGAGGCACGACGGAAGAGAGAGAGCAGCATGCGCTCAAGCTTACCGGCATCCGGGGCAGCGTGGGGCGATCTAGCACCAAGGTGCAGAGCGCGCCTCGTTGACGATGGCGCTCAGATCGTGGCCGTAGAGCTCGCTCAGACCGCCCGCAAGCGCGGCTTCGAGGGCGGGCAGGCACTTGGCGGCAAGGCTCTGTGCGCCGGAGCGATTGCCCCGACGGGCATGCACGCAGGCGGCGAACCATTGAGCCAGCGCCTTGGCCGCGTCGCGCCGCAGGGGCTCGGTCTCGCTGCGCCAGCGCAGCTCGCACTGCTCATGCTGCGCGTGCGGATCGTGCGAGCTCACGGGAAGATCTCGACCACCGCCTCGCGGAAGGTCGCGGCGCCATTCTTGACGAACACACCGCAGTGCCGCGGAACGCCGCCGTCGAGCGGGATCTTCTCGCTGACGACCGCGCGATTGCCCGCGCGCAGTTCCACGCGCCCATCCGGGAAGACGCGCGCGGCAAGCTCGAGCGTCTCGCCTTCCTGCACGGGCTTTTCGAGCTTCATCATCGCAAGGCGCTTGGCCACCGTGCCGCCGCGCGCGGTGACGCGCACGGTCCACAAGCCGCCCTGACCCTTCTCATCGATGCCGACGGCGTACCAATCGGCATCGGGTCGGCCCACGATCACAAGTCCGTGCGCCGCCCCCAGTTCGATGCGGCCGCGGCGCTCGAGCCTGGCGCGCACTTCGTATTCGCCCACGGCGCTCACCGTGGTGAGCATCTCACCGTGCAGGCGCACGCTGGAGAGTTCGATCGCGCCTTCGGCGCCGGCGGGGTTGAAGGCCTTGGGCGGCTGCGCGAAGACGGTCTTCCAGGCCGTGCGGGGTCCGGCGAGCTCGCGGATGGAGCCGAGCAGCAGGCCGAGCTTGCGCGCCTCTTCGCGCAGTTCATCGGCGCGCCGGCGCAGGCTCTCGTCTTCGCGCAGGATCCCGGAGCTCAGCGCGGCGAGCGTGTAGGCCCGCAGCGGCAGGCCCGGTTCGGCATCGACATAATCCTTCAGCAGGCCGCCGACGGAACGCGCCAGCTCGCGCGAGCGGATGCGGGCCGTGCGCAGGGCCGCGTTCTTCGAGTCCAGTCGCTTGAGTCGGTTTTCAAGCTCCGTGCGGCGTGCCTCGTCGAGCTCGAACTTGTCGCGTGCGGCGAGCTCGAGTGCGTCCTCGAGCAGCGGCGCGGCGGCCTGCGGACGCTTTAGGCGCTCGAGAATCTCGGCCTGCAGCACGAGCAGCTCGCCATCGGGCTTGTCGGCCTTATCGATCCGCGCGCGCACGAACTCGAGGTGGGAGAGCGCGCGATTCAGCAGTTCGGATTCGGGCACCGGCGTCTGCTTGCCTTCCTTGGCGGCCAGCGCGGCCCGCTCGAGGCAGGCGCGCATGCGCGCCAGACGCAGCTCGCGCGCCCGCGCATCGCTGCCGTGCAGCGGGCGCACTTCCTCGAGGATCCAGCGCGTCCAGTCGCGCTCGAATTCCTCGAAGCGGGTGTGCTTCAGCGGCGAGTTCGGTCCGAGGAACACGCGCTCGAAGACCGGCATCGAGCCGCCGCCTGACTGCAGCACTTCGCGCATGTACTGCGCGTAGAGCGGGCGGTAGACAAGGGCCAGCGTGTCCTTGTCCTCGTATTGCTGGAGGAAGTAGACCAGTCCCCAGCCGAAGGCGTAGTAGGTCGCGGGGTAGGAGGCCGGCGAGTCGTACGCCACCACCTGACGCGCGCGCACGCCATCGGGCTTGGCAAGTTCCGCGCACAGGCTTGCGAGTCGCTTCTCGGCAGCCTCGGGCCACAGCACGCGATTGTCCGCCATCGCCACGGTGCCTTCGAAGAAGCTCGCCGTGCCTTCGTTGAGCCAGGCCGGCACGAAGCCGCCCTGCGAAAGCAGTGAGGTGAACTGGTGGCTGGCTTCGTGATAGAGCGTCTCGAGCATCCAGTCGAGGCTGCCCGAGCCGTTGGTGCGCGAGTCGTAGCAGTGCACGGCGTTTTCGCCGGATGACCACCAACCCTCGGGGCCCGGGCCGCCCTGCCAGTCCTTCAGCATGTCCTCGCGCGTGCCGTGGATGCGGATCGTGGCCTTGGCACCGCGCGCGCGGCCGAGCTCGCCGTCGAAGAAGACCTGCACGTAGAAACCGAACAGCGAGTCCATCAGCTCGCCGACGCGTGTCACCAGTTCCGGTTCGAGGTTGGCGACCAGCTTGTAGCGCTGGCTCTCGTGCTCGGTGATCGGGAAGCTGCCGGGCGCGAAGACGGGCCGCGCGGGTGCGGACGGCCCGGGTGCAGAAGGAGCGGCGCTGTCCGAGTCCTCCGCAGTTTCCGCGTCGAGATCGAGCCGATGGAGCGCACCGCGCACGCGCGCGAGCAGTTCCTCGACTCGCGCGAGCGTCTTGCCGCTGGCGATGGGGGGCAGACGTTCGAGGATCTCCAGCGCGCGCTGCGTGTGACCCTGCTTCTCCAGATCCGAAGCCGCATCGGTCAGCGTCGCCGCAAGCTTGGCGAGCAGCGCATCCCTGCGCGAGGAGAGCGGGTCGTTGCGCCGCAGTTCCGCCAGGCAGGCCTTGGACGGTGCCGCCTGCTCCGCGGATGCGTAGCGGCGTGCGGCTTCTTCGAACCAGTGCGCCGCCTCGTCGCGGCGGTTGAGCTGACTCAGCGCGCGTGCATAGACCTCGCACAGCTGGGCGTCATCCGCGCCCTTGCGCAGGGCCTCGACCGCGGTCTGCGCCGCAGCCTGCGCGTCCTTGGCGGCAAGTTGTTCTTGCGCAATGCGCAGAGCCTCGGGATTGCCTTCCGCGAATGCCGAAACGGCGGGGACCGCGCCGATCGGAGCGGTCCCCGCGAGAATCAACAGAGTGTGTGCGAGGAAACGCCGCACCGGCGAATCACTCACTCAACCGAGATCCTGAGCTTGGTCGTGCCGGCGAGCTCCATGCCCTGGCCGATCGTCATGCTCTGGCCCTGCATCTCCAGACCCATCTCGATGTCGAGCAGGGCCTTGACGGGACCGGTGAACTCGAAGCTGTGCACATGGTTGGCCGTGGTGTCCCACAACAACTCGCCGTTGCCTTCGTACTCGAAGCTCACCTCGACCTTCTCCATCTCCATCTGCATGCCTTCCTGAGCGGCCTTCTCCATGCCTTCCTTGGCGCTCTCCGTCAGGTCCTTCTTGCCCTTGACCTTGACCTCGAGCTTGATCACCGCGAAGGACTTGCCTTCGACTTCGCGCATGCCGTCGAAGGTCGCGTTGGCTTCGCCTTCCATTTCGCCGTCGAACCACTCGTTGGTGTTGCCGGCGCCGCCCATGTCGCCCATGCCCATCGGCGACTCTTCGCCGGCATCGTCCTTGGGCTTGATTTTCAGATCGCCGCCCGGCGCGATCACGCTGCTGAGCTGCTTGACGTCGACCTTCCAGGTCTCGCCTTCCTTGACTTCGCCCTGCGGCAGCAGGACGCGCAGGTCCATGTCCTCCTGCAGACCGGCGAGCAGCTCATCGTTGTCTTCCTTGGGATCGAAGGCCAGCGCGTATTCGCTCTTCTCACCATCCCAGGTGTAGGTGACCTTCTTGCCGGCGAGTCCGCTGCTGAGGTCCTTGGAATCTTCGTTCTCCTGAACCTGACCCATCATGTCGACCTTCATCGACATTGCCATGGTGCCCTCGATCGAGTCGAACTTGCGGACCAGCTTGGCAGGCTTGCCATCCGCCATCTTGGCGTAGGTGTCGCTGACGACGACCGTCTGGTCCTGGTTCATCGTCATCTCCATCTCCGGCTTCATCGGGCTGTCGTTGCCGTTGATGGTCATGGAGAAGTCCTGCAGCGAGAACTCACTGACGTTGTTGAGGGTGCGCGTCAGCGTGGTGCCCTCTGCCGGCGCGAAGCGCAGCTTGGCGACGTTGGGCCGCAGCGCGGGCAGCAGCGGGACGAGGAGCAGGGGGGCGATGACGAGGAGGAGTTTCTTCATGAGGTGTGGGGGCCTTTTCAGGCGAAGCAGTATAGGGCAGCCGGCTGGCCCGGATCCGACTCCTTGCAGGTTCCATACAAGCAGACGGGCGGGAAATCTCCCGCCCGTCCCTCTTCCAAGCCCTCCGAAGGGCTTCCCGACAGTGAATTATTGGCAGAAAGTGACCTGCAAGCCGTTGGCGGCGTTGAAGTTGGCTCCGCCGGCATCCGGGTCGCGGTACCACAGCGTGAAGTTCAGCACGGAGCCCGGCAGGATCGGTCCGGAGGCCGGCAGCGTGTTGAAGTCGACGGGGTGGTACATGTCGCCCAGATCGTTGGCATTGATCAGCGGCAGGCGCGTGAACGGCGAGCCGACGCAGCGGTAGCCGTTGCCGAAGGTCACCTGCGCCTGATTGGCGCCGTAGAAGAACAGGCCCGCCTTGAAGGGCGGCACGCCGAAGGCCTGCAGCACGAAGTCATTGTTCGAGATGTAGGTCGATCCGGCCCAGCCCATCACGACACCGTTGGGGTCGTAAGAGTTGGGGGCGGAGATGCAGTAGCTCGTCGGCGGCGCGCAGGGCTGCGTGGCCTGGCTGACCCACAGCACCTTGACGTCATCGATGTTCCAGCCGCCGAAGGCCGTTGAGCCGTTCGTCTGTAGCGAGAACTCGATCTGCACGGAGGCGTTGCCGTCTGCCAGCGCGGAGATGTCGATCTCCTGCGCCGACCAGGCCGTCTCCGTCAGGTTCGTGGTCGGGTTGATCCAGACCTGCGTGCCGTTGACGCGAATGCGGGCCTGATCGTTGGCCGAGCCCTGGACCGAGAGCCAGCGCTTGAAGCGCAGCTTCGTGCCGACCGCGCCGCTGCAGTTGATCGTCGGCGAGCGCAGCCAGTAGTTCGAGTTGCTGGGATACGCGCCGTTGGCGTTGCCCGTGCCCAGATCCGTGCCCCAGCAGCGGCCGGAGAAGTAGCCATCGCGCGGGTCCACCCATGCGACGCCGCCGGAGGATCCGCTCTTGGCGTTGCCCGGACCGCGAGCCCAGTCATCCGTGCCGGTCGTGAGACCGTGCGTCCAACCCTGATCGTTGTTGAGGTCGAAGGTGTGGAACAAGAGCGTGCTGACGTTGCCGACATCGAAGTCGAGGTAGTCCGCACCCGCGCTCGGGGGCCAGTACGAGGTCAGGCTCGCGTTGTCCGTGGCCTGGATGTAGTACTGCACATAAGCGGGTCCGGTCTGGCCGGGGATCGCGGCTGTGTAGTTGTTCGAGCCCAGCGAGGTCATCGGGATCGACTGCAGTGCGCCGCCGTTGACGCGGTAGCGCAGCGTCGCGGTCTGGACCGGCGGGTTGGTGTTGGCCGTGATCGTCGCGTTGACGACGTACGGGCCGGCCTCGAACGGCGTGTCGGCGAGATCCGTGACGTTGACGATCGCCAGCGAGGGGATCGTGTAGCCGGGGAAGCCCTGATCGCGGAATCCGCCGTCGACATGCGTGTAGTGCGGCGTGCCGTTGCCGATGTTGCCGTCGTTGTCATCGAGCGTGAGCCATTGCGTCTCGATCACCGACTTGATCTGGGTCTGGTTGAAGGTCTCCATCCAGGTCAGGAAGAGCGTGTTGGCGACCAGATCGCCCTGCGCGTTGCCCAGAGCGACATTGAGGCGGTTGCGGATCTTCCACGCCGCTCCCATCCACGGACGTCCATCCGAGTGCACCTGCCCGTAGCAGGCAGGGTTGCCATCGCCGCAGAACGCCGAGGTGTTGGTGCCGGTACGGATGTTGGTGCCCGTGCCGCTGAAACCTTCGCCGACGATCGGCGTGTCCCAGACGTACATCGCCCAGCAATCGGCGTTGCCTTCGCCCATGCCGTCGGATCCGTTGCCCGTGCCGTAGCGCACGTTCATCCAGTGGCCGTGCTCATGGCTCACCACCGTCGAGTACGAGGTGTTGACGCAGGAGCCGCCCGCCGCGAAGAAGTTGATGCTGAACCCGTTGTAGAAGGCATTGCAGGTCGAGGCCTGGTTGACATCAGCGAACGCGACGAAATCCGCGAAGGGATCCGTGGGGTTCACCGCCCGCACCCAGTCGCGCAGCTTGTTGACACCGATGAAGGCGTTCGCCTGGCTGGTCACCGTGGCGGCGTTGGCCGTGTTGAGCACGATGGTGTTGCCCGTGCCGCTGATGGTCGATGTCAGGCCGGTCGGGGCTCCGCCGTTGTTCGTGACGTAGTTGAAGCTTCCGGAGTACTGGACCGTGACATCGAGGGGACCGGTGATGCCTGGGAAGTTGAAGTTGCCGTTGGCATCCGTGTAGACGGTGCCGGCGCTGCTCGTGACCGCAGCGTACTTCATCACCTGCTGCGTTTCGGGGTTGGCTGTCGTATCGGGCAGCGTGCCCGGCGAAGCCTTCGTGTACACGGTGCCGCCGACATCGAAGTGGTGGATGCTCGACTCGCGCTTGAGCAATTCACCCGTGTTGGCATCGATCCAGTGCACGTTGCCCAGCGGATCGGTGTTCTCCTCGTGCCACTGCAGATCGATCTGCCAGCACAGGCGCGCTTCGCGACCGCTGTCCGCGTCGTAGCGCAGGATCACCAGCTCCGGCGCGGCGGGCAGCTCGTTGGCTGCAAAGCCGGTGTGCTCGAGGAACAGGGCCTGCGCGCGCGCCAGCGCAGTGTCCGCATCGAGGCGGGGCGCGGTGTTGAACTGCGCCACGCTCGGAAGCGAGGTTGACTGGATCGCCAGCAGCGTGCCCTGCATGTCGAACAGCACGTTGACCCAGCCGTCGACCACGCGCACGCCGCGCACGATCTGCTGGAACTTCACGACGAGCTTGTCGCTCGAGCCGATCTGGGCCAGCGGCAGGAACTGCGTGCGTGCGAAGCTCAAGGTCTCCTGCTCGATGCCGTGCAGGCTGCGGGTTTCGGCGAGTCTCGTGATCGCCAGCGGCAGGAAGTCCTCATCGCGGGCCGGCCGGTAGGTCGAGCGCAGGCTGCCGCCGTGGATCATCTGGGCGTAGCCGGTGCCCTCCGCGGGGACGAGCTGCCAGTTCTGGTCCTGCCGGGAGCGCCAGTCGGCAAAGGTGGTCTCCAGGCTGTCTTGGGCGGGGCTGAACGGCGCCAGAACGGCACCCAGCAGGAAGGCGGAAATCCAGTTGATCTGCATGTCTGTCTCGAGAGAGGGGGGTCCGGAACGCCGGTAAATCAGAGGGACGGATCAACCCGCCCGGGGGTTCCGGGTTCCCTTGGAAGTGTGCCTCCGAAAAGGGGCGCGGGGCGACCGGCCCCGAATCACCGCAGGGCGATGTACAGGATCAGGCCGAAAACCACGAGGTAGACCACGATGCTGGTCACCTCAGGGGCCCCGCTACGGCCGTGCAGACGAGGAGTCGGTTCCATGGCAGAAAAGTCCCCGGCTGTCGTCCGAGGCCTCTTCTGAAGGTTTACCCCGCTTTGCAAAGGCCGCTAGGGTAGATCTGCGGATTCCAGATGAAGACGTTCCTGATCCTTGCCACTCTGCTGTCCTGCCCCCCGGTCTGCGCCCAGCTGCGGGAGGGCTCCCAGCCCGTTCCCGGCACCTTCGGGACCTACGCACCCGATGCCGCTGCGCGGCTCTTCCCGGATACCACCGTGCACACCGATACGGAGGGGGGCACGGTGCAGGAGCTGCAGGCTCTCGCCGGGGCGGAGGGGGGCTACTCCGCCCTGTGGCGGGACCACAGAGACGGGCTCGCGGGCCTGTACCTCGCCCGGCTCGGTCCCAGAGCGGAGCGGCGTGGGCCTGAGGATGTGGTGCACCGACCCTACGCCGGTCGGCGACTCCAGCCGGATCTCGCGATCGCACAGGATGGCTCGGGAGCGGTGGTGTGGATCCATGAGGTGCTGAATGTCCCGGTGGTTTTCGGCCACGCCTACAAGGCGGATGGGATGTGGGACGGCCCGGATCGGACGCTGACGCCGATGCCCGAAGGGTTGCAGCCGCGGCGCGATCGCAATCAGGGTGCCCAGCAACCGCGCATCTGTCTGCGCGCGGGCGGTGGTTACTGCGTCGCCTGGCTCAACCGCGGCGGCCTGCACTGGGTGGAGTGCAACACGGAGCTCGAGCCGCTGGGTGAAACCAAATTGTTCGGCGGCCGCGACGTGCGCGTCGAGGCACCGTATTCGTGGCTGCCGACTCCGCAGGGACCGCTGGCCCTGTGGAGCGCGGAGGGCGCGCTGCTCGCCGCACGCATGGATCTCGACGCGCGTCCGCGCTCGATCGGTGAGGGCAAGCTGATCGACGCCCGCGGCACCAAGGACGGAGTGCTGCTGCTCGCCGAGTCACAGGGCCGTGTGCATGTGCGCGCGCTCGATGGGCGCGGGGAGCCGGCCGGTCGGCCGATCCCGGTCGGCGCGGAAGGCGAGCAGGTGCATGCGGTCGCGGTGCTGCCGGGCCATGTCGCCGTGCTGGTTCAGGGCAAGGGCGAGTCAACCTGGCGCGTCGACTGGTTCGATGTGCGCAAGGAGGCCGCCGTCGGCAGCGCGCCGCTGCGCCTGACGGATCTCAAACGCGGCAGCGTGCCGCGTCTGGCGGCCTCGGGTCGTGAGCTGCTGGTGGCGTGGACCGCCAACGCCGGTGGCGAAGGCGATCCGTATCTGCTGCGCGTCGAGCCCTTCGCACGCACGGCGTCCGACCATGCGCCCGAGCGGCTGGCGAGCGATGTCGCCAGCTCGGACCAGATCAATGCGCGCATCGCGACCGCGGGATCGCGCGGTGCGCTGATCTGGATCGACCGGCGCAGCGGCGAGGCTCGGCCATGGGCGCGGCGTTTCAGCGCCGAGGGACTGCAAGGGTCGGACTGGCCACTGCCGGCCTCCGGCGCAAGCAGCGTGGCGACGCTGGCGATGCAGGCCGATGGCTCGCTGGTCTGCGCCTGGTCCGAGGCGGGGGGCATTGCGCTGCAGGCCTATTCCGCCGAGGGAGCGGCGCAGGGCGAGGTGGTGCGCTTGGCGCGCGCGACGCCGCGCGAGCTATTGCTGCTGCCGGTCCGCGGAGCGCCCGGCTGGCGCCTGTTCTGGATCGAAGGCGAGAATCAGGTGCTGATGCAGGGCCTGGGCACCGATCTGCGCGCGGTGACGCGCGCCAAGTCGCTCGGCAGCGGCCAGCGCGTGTCCGCCACGCAGCTGCTCGACGGCAACTGGCTGTGCGTGGTGGATGTGCGCGGCGAGAGCACGCGCATCCGCGGGTTGGTGCTGGATGCCGCCGGCGAGCTGCGCGGTGACGAACTTGCGTTCGAAGCGACGCCCGCCGGGCACGACTGGGATGCTTCGGTGGCGGCGGCGCGCGACGGCGGATTCCTGATGAGCTGGACCAGCGGCAATCCCGACACGCCGCTGCGCGATGTCGTGGCGCGACGCTTCGACGCCCGGGGCCGGCCCTCAGGTCCGCTACTGTGGCTGGGCAACACCGGCAACGAGCAGGACACCAGCGATGCGATCCTGCTGGCGGATGGCAGCTTCCTCGTGGCCTTCGAAGATGATCTTTCGGGCTACGACCACACGCTCGCCCAGCGCATCGATGCCGCGGGACGGCAGGTGGGCAGCATCGTGCGGCTCAACGAGCTGCCGACAACGCACTGCGAAGATCGCGTGGCGCCGCGCGTGGCCCGCATGGGCAAGGGTTTCGCGGCCGCTTTCGGAGACCGTCGCCGCTCGCAAGGGTGGGATGTTTCCTGGACGGCGTTCGGAGCGGGCTTCGACGCGCTGCCGCCGAAGTAGGCCGCGATTCGCAAATCGGCGGCGGATCTGGTATTTCCTCACAGGGTATCGATGCTGCAGCAGAACAGAATGTCGAGTCCCCAACGCGCCGGAATGCCCCGCATGCCCGCGGCCCACGCGCACACCAAGATCGTCGCGACCATCGGGCCTGCCAGCGAGGACCGCATCGGCGAGCTGATCGACGCCGGCATGAGCGTGGCCCGCATCAACTTCAGCCACGGCTCGGAGGAGGACTTCCTGCGCCGCGTGCAGAAGATCCGGCGTGAAGCGGACAACCGCATGCGCGCCATCGGCATCCTTGCCGACATCCAAGGCCCCAAGATGCGCATGAGCCGCTTCGAAGGCGGCAAGCGCGAGCTCGAGCGCGGCATGCGCCTGACCTTGCGCGAGGCGAAGGGCACGGCGCCGGCCGGCGAAGTCTGGTTCGAGTTCGGCGGCTTCCTCGAGGCGGTGCGCCCGGGGCACCGCGTGCTGCTCGCGGACGGCAAGGTCGAGCTCAGCGTGCTGACGGTCGGCGCGGATTCCCTGCAGGGCGAGGTCACGCAGGACGGCGTGATCAAGGACCGTCAGGGCGTGCATTTCCCCGACAGCCGCATCTCGTACGAGTTGCCCACGGCCGAGGACCGGCGCAATCTCCAGCTCGCCACCCAAGCCGGCATCGACATGATCGGCATCAGCTTCGTGGCCAAGCCCGAAGAGATCGACGTGGTGCGGGCGCTGGCGCCCGGAGCACTGATGGTCGCCAAGATCGAGCGCATGGCGGCGCTGGAGAATCTCGACGCCATCCTCGCGCGCACCGATGGAATCATGGTGGCGCGCGGCGATCTGGGCGTTGAAGCCGAACTCGAGCAGTTGCCTCTGATCCAGAAGTCGCTGATCCAGGCGGCGATGCGCGCGGGCCGTTTCACCATCACGGCGACCGAGATGCTCGAGAGCATGATCAACTCCTCGCGCCCCACGCGCGCAGAGGTCACGGATGTCGCCAACGCCGTGCTCGATGGCACGGATGCCGTGATGCTCTCGGCCGAAACGGCCGTGGGGGAGCATCCGGTCGAGGCGGTCGCCACCATGTCGCGCATCGCCAGCGCCGTGGAGCAAAGCCAGCGCTACCAGACCCTGCCGGCACCCGCCTTCCGCCAGAGCGAAGCGAACTTCGCCAATGCGGTGGCGCTGGCCGCCGTGCAGGCCGCCACCGCGCTCAACATTTCCAAGATCGTGTGCTTCACCGAGACCGGCAACACGGTGCGCCTGCTCTCGCGCTACCGTCCCAACGCCGAGGTGCTGGCGCTCTCTCCGCACCCCCAGACGGTCAACCACATGACCGTGCTGGCGCACGTGCGCCCGATGCTTTTCCGCCGCGAGCGCAGCCTCGAGGACATGCTCTACATGGCCTCCGAGATGCTGGTGGTGCGCGGATTCGCCCAGTACGGCGACCCGATCGTGTTCGTGGCGGGGGTTCCCGCCGGGCAGAAGTCCTCGACCAACGTGATGAAGATCCACCGCATCGGGGAAGAAGTGAAAATGCACTAGGAAAGGCGGTTGACGCGGGCGCGAATCGCTGGGAGATTGTTTCGCCACCCTGCTGATCACCGATGCTGAACACCACGCGCTTCGACTTCCCCCGGCTGCGCTCTCTGACGAGGTTTCTAAAGCCGTCGGAGCCCGATCTGGACAAGACGACTCCGCACGGGGCGCGCGTGGTCTGCGTCGCCAGCGGCAAGGGTGGCACGGGCAAGAGCATCCTGACGAGCAATCTCGCGGTGCTGCGCGCGCAGCGCGGCGAGCGCGTGCTGCTGATCGACTTCGACGCCGGGCTCGCCAACGCGCACCTGCTGCTGGGGCTGGCGCCCCGCTTTGACTTCGGCCACGTGCTCGACGGCACCGTGCGCGCTCGCGAGGCCGTGGTCGAGGGTCCGCAGGGCGTGCACCTGATCTCGGGCGGGGTCGGACGGCACGCGCTGGCGAACCCCACGCGTCGGGAACTCGAGCAGCTCTTCGAGGCCCTGCGGCCGCTGGAGTTCGAGTACGACCTGATCCTGGTCGACCATGGCGCCGGCCTGTCGTACAGCACGGTGGCCCACCTCGCCGCCACGAGCACGCTGCTGCTCGTGACCAACCACGAGGTCACGGCCCTTTCGGACGCCTACGCGCTCTACAAGCGCGCCCAGATGGTCAACCAGCATCTGCGGGTCGGCATGGTCCTCAATCGCTGCCCGGACGAAAGAAGTGCGGCGATGGGCTGGGAACGGTTCAAGAAAACGAGTTTGCAATTCCTCGGCACGCACCCGGAGCTGGTGGGCTGGGTGCCGGCGGACGAGGCCGTCGGCCGCAGCGTCCAGCTGCGCAAGCCGGTCTCCCTGTGCGAGCCGGGCAGCGCCGCAGCCCTCGCGATCACCAAGGTCGCCGGCTGGAGCGCGATCGAGACGGCGCGCACGCCGAGCTCGTTCTACGAGCGCGCCAAGAAGGCCCTCCGCTGAACGCTGCCGCGCAGGGCGGGCGCTCAAGACAAACTGCCGCCTTTTTTTTTGATGTGCGGATCCGTAGCGTCCGTGCACACCCATGTTCGTACTTGCCCTCGTCAATCAGAAAGGCGGCTGCGGAAAGACCACCGCTGCGGTCAATCTCGCCGGCGCACTTGCCGCGCTCGGTCGCCCTGTGCTGCTCGTCGATCTCGATCCGCAGGCTCACGCCACGCTGGCGCTCGGCGCCGCGCCGGGTTCCACGGCGCCGACCAGCTTCGATCTGCTCGCCAGCGAAGCGAGCATCGAGGATGTCGAGCAATGCGTCGCCGGTGATGTGTGGGTGGCGCCCGCTTCGCTCGAATTGGCTCAATTTGAAGAGGTTTCCGCGCGTCTGATCGAGCCGGAGCAGCGCCTGCGCACCGTGCTGGAAGAGGCGCGCGAAGTCTATGACTACGTGCTGATCGACTGCCCCCCGCGCGCCGATGGCGTTCTCACGGCCAATGCGCTCAACGCCTGCGATTGCGCCGTGCTCGTCGTCGAGACGGGCGCGTTCGCGCTGCAGGGCGCGCTCGCCGCGCAGCGCATCCTGGAAGAGCGACTCGCACAGGGTGATCGCGCCTTCGAAGTGCGCGTGCTGGCGACGATGTTCAACCGTCGCCTGCGCATCGCGCGCGAAATCCTGATCGCGATGCAGGCCCGCTTCGGAGAGCGCCTGTTCCAGACGGCGATTCGCGAGAGCGTGCGTCTGCGCGAGTGCGCCGCACTGGGCGCGCCCGTTCAGGTCGTCGATCCTGCCTCACGCTCGGCGGAGGATTTCGCCAGCCTCGCCAGAGAGATCATCGAGCTCGATGCGCGCCTTGCGACCGCGCGCGCGAGCCTGTTGCGCCCGAAGTCGCCGCGCATCGAAGTCGCCGAAGCCTGATCGGATCACGAACACAATGGATGCCCTTGCCCTGCTTTGCACGCTCCACGCCGACGGACCCTCGACCCTGCAGCGCCTCAAGGCTGCCGGATGCAGCTCGCTGGCTGACCTCGGGAAGCTCGAGGAGGAACGCTTGATTGAACTGATCGAGTCGACGCCGGCCGCCGCACGCCGATTCCGCCGCGAGGCCCGCCATCTGGCCGAGCGCGTGGGCGCGGACTGGCTGGAGCGCGAGGAGAGCGCCGAGGAAGGCGGGGCGCAGATCGCTCCGCAGTCCTCGCAACCGGCGGCACAGGTGCCCGCCGCGATCGGATGCGAGTCGGTGCGCTCGAGCCTGCCGGCGCAGGATCGCAGCATCCTTGAGAAGGTGCTGGCGCAATGGCGCGAAGCGGATGCCCGCGAGCCGCTGCCCGCCGCGATCGAAGAGGAACCGCGTGAAGCAGAGCCCCTCAGCGTCGAGAGTCTGGTGCTCGAATCGCTCGAGCCTGAGCTCGACGAGCAGGGTACGGCGATGGTCGGAACGGCTTTGCAGGCCGGCTGGGTCGATGGTCTGGATGAGAGGGTGATCGCGGCGCTGTCGAATTGCGGCATCGACACGCTCGAGGCCTTCGAAACGGCCGAACTGGATCAGCTCGCGCTGCACAGCGGCATCGGATACTCGCGTCTGGACCGCATCCGGCGCCTGATGCTGCGCGCGGGGCTGCTCCCCGCGGCGGCACCGCTTGCACCCCAGGTTTCGGGTATGCCCCAGGCTCTGGGTGTGCCGCAGGCTCTGGGTGTCCCCGAGCCCAAGGACATGCTCGTGCCCCAGCCGCGCCATGGGCCGGGCCATGGGCCGCGCCATGGCTTCCCGCAGGACAGCGCACTGCCGCGCATGGCAACCCGCTGGGAGCCCGCACAGGAAGGGGCCGCCGGCCCCTTCGCCTGATCGTCCCGAAAGCGGGATCGGATTCAGGTGCAGCCTAAGGCTGCGGGGGATTCGTGCCGATGGGCTTCGACGAGGGTTCGCCCTCCCAGCAAGCCCACCATGGACCTCAGCACGATCCTCGGAACCATACTCGTCACGGCCTTCCTCGTATGGTCGATGATGCTCGGCAAGGGCGGCCTGATCCTGTTCTATGACATGCCGTCGATCGTGATGGTGTGCGGCGGATCGGTCGCGGTGGTGATGATGAACTACACCTTCGCGGACCTCAAAAGCCTGTTCAGCGTCGTGATGCGGGCTTTCATCTCGAAGTCCATGGCTCCCACCGAGTTGATTGAGCGAACGGTGGAATACTCCAACTTGGCTCGCAAGGAGGGCATCCTCGCGCTCGAAGCCAAGCTCAAGGAAGTCAAGGACCCCTTCTTCGCCAAGGGACTGCAGTGCGTGGTCGACGGATTCTCGGCCGACACCGTGCGCAGCATCATGGAACTGGATGCCGATTGGAGCCGCGCTCGCCATGCGAACGGCAAGAAGGTCCTTGAGACCTTCGCCGCCATGGCCCCGGCCTTCGGCATGATCGGAACACTGGTCGGACTCGTGCAGATGCTGGCCTCGCTGTCCGACCCATCGCAGATCGGAGGCGGCATGGCCGTCGCACTGCTGACGACCTTCTACGGCGCGGTCATCGCGAACGTGATGTGCATTCCGATCGCCGGAAAGCTTGATCTGCGGGCCAAGGAAGAGGCCCAGCTCAAGGCGATGATGATCGATGGCGTCCTAGCGATCCAGTCGGGTGAGAAGCCGACGATCATTCGCGAGCGCCTCTCCGCCTTCCTTGCGCCCAAACTGCGCGAACGCGCGGCTGCCTGAACATGGCCTTCGAAGAAGATCCTCCGGCCAGCGCCCCCGAGTGGATCGTCACCTTCTCGGACATGGTGTCCCTGCTGGTGACCTTCTTCGTGCTGCTGCTGACGTTCACCTCATCCGGGGCGATGCAGACGGTGAAGACCAAGCTGCGTCTCAGCGGATCCAATGGCATCTTTCCGCGCGATGCCGGCTCGGACGCGATGGAGGACCCTCGCGCCATGGAGCTGATCGAGAGCACCAGCGCGCTGGACGCATCCACGGAACAGCACAGCCGTCCCGACATTCAACTGCCCGAGGATCTCGCGCACATGGGACAAAAACTGGATGCGCTGCACATACCTGCGGATCTGAATGAGATCTTTGACGGCATCGCGCTGCGCTTCGGGCCGGAATGCTCGTTTGCGCCAGGCACGGCGACACCGACGCCGGAACTCGCCAAGAGCCTGAAGGAGATGGCGCGCGTTCTGCCGCATTATCCGCTGCTGATCACCGTGGAGGGGCATGCCGACGGCCACTTCCAGCCGACGGAGGCCTTTCCCGATGCGGATTCGATCGGACTCGCCCGGGCGCACGCGGCTGCGCGCATTCTCACGGAATCGGGCCTGGTCGCCGCCAAGGATGTGATGCTCTGCACGCACGGGGCACGCATTCCCCGGGAAGGCAACGACAGCCCCATGGGGCGGATGCTCAACCGGCGTGTCGAAATCCGGCTTCTCAAGGCTCCTGCCGTCCTGCAGGGAAAGCGCTGAGCGATGGCGTTTCAGGAAGAACCGAAGGCGCCGATTCCAGCCTGGCTGGTTTCGTTCGGCGACATGATGACGCTGATCCTGACCTTCTTCATTCTGCTGGTGGCGCTCGCGCCGACGCAGGATGCAGTCAAGGTCGCCAAGGGCGTCGGATCCTTCGAGATCGCCCTGCGCGGCCACGGCATGCCGGGACTGCTGTCCGGAGACGAGAAAATGGCCATTTTCGACCGGGTGCGCGCGCGCTTCGGACTTCCGCCCGAGGATGATCCGGATCGCATCGATGCCGGCCTCGATGCGGCGAAGGTTGAACTGCTCCGCGTGCAGTCGATTGAACGCATGAAGGGCTCGCAGGAGGTCCGCAACGAGGACTTCGTGCGATTCGAACCCGGATCGGCGCTGCTGACGAAGCGCCAACTGGAGGCGATCGATCGACGCGGTGCCGAACTCGCTCCGACCAGCGGGGAACTGCTGCTGATCGAGGCCTACGGGGATGGCAATGCGGATACGGAAGCGGATCTGCGTCTGGCGCTGGCCCGTGCGCGGGCGGTGGTCGATCATCTGCTGCTGACCCAGGAATTCCCGCGCTCGCGCGTGCAGGTTCGGGTGCCCTCGCAGCCGGGGCTGTACGGGCCGGCGCGCGCAGGCCGGGTGGATGCCCGCCTGCTGATTCCGCTCGTTCCGCGCTGATCCGGAACGACTCGCACCTTCTCCCTCTGCGCTAGGATGGCGCGCCTCGTGAGCGTGCTGTTTCACTACCGGGCCTACGCGACCGCGGCGCTGAATGTGCTGCTCGCCTCGCTGGAGGAACTGCCCGATCCGCCGCGCATGGTGCTGGCCCAGGGCAAGCAGCGTCTGGTGGAGGCCCTGCAGGAGGAACTCGCAGCCGGACGCCG
>SXGT01854912.1_pt1 | contig 35600 bp, 20 predicted proteins | sample 3176221 | NCBI WGS metagenome assembly SXGT01 (sample SAMN11356862, study PRJNA531348) | freshwater metagenome | isolation source: freshwater sample F1-120 | place: China: Fuxian Lake, Yuxi | collected 2017-12-25 | reverse complement strand
TCGGCTTCGTCATCTTCCTCATCCTCATCGTCATCAACTTCTCGGTCATCACGAAGGGCTCCGGTCGCATCGCCGAGGTGGCCGCACGCTTCGCCCTCGACGCGCTCCCCGGAAAGCAGATGGCCGTCGACGCCGAGCTCGCCGCGGGCGCCATCACGCAGGAGCAGGCGCAGCGGAAGCGCGAGCAGCTCGCGCAGGAGACCGACTTCCACGGCGCGATGGACGGCGCCAACAAGTTCGTCCGAGGCGACGCGATCGCGGGCCTCATCATCACGGGCATCAACATCGTGGGTGGCCTGGTCATCGGCATGACCCAGGCCGGCATGGACCTGGCGAGCGCGGCCAAGACGTACACGGTCTTGACCATCGGCGACGGGCTCGTCACGCAAATCCCCGCACTCGTCATCTCGACCGCCGCGGGCCTCATCGTCACACGCGCCAGCGACGGTCGCGCGCTCGGCAATCAGGTCGTCGGCCAGCTGCTCGGCAACCCCAAGGTCCTTCGCGCCAGCTCCGCCATCTCGGTCGCCATGGGCTTCATCCCCGGCCTGCCCCTGATTCCGTTCTTCGCGCTCGGCGGCGGCCTCTGGGCCATGGCCAAGGCCACGGGCGGCCGCGACACGACGACGCCCCACAAGGCGGCGACCGCGGACACCGCGCAGAAGCCGAAGACCGAAGAAGAGCAGCTCCGCGACGTGCTTGGCGTCGATCCGGTCGTGCTCGAGGTCGGCGTCGCGCTGGTGCCGCTGGTCGTCGAGGGCCACGGTGGCGGCGAGGTGCTCGATCGCGTCACGGCGGTGCGGAAGCAGCTGGCCAAGGAGCTGGGCGTCATTCTCCCCCGCGTCGCTTACGCCGACAACCCAACGACGCTTGGTGCGGGCGACTATCGCGTGCTCATCCACGGCGTGCCGGTCGCGACGGGAAACGTGCTGCCCGATCGGCTGATGGCCATCGACTCGGGCGAAGCGCTCGACACACTCGACGGCATCCCGGGCAAGGACCCGACGTTTGGCGTCCCGGCGCTCTGGATTGCGTCGCGCGACCGCGAGCGGGCCGAATACGCCGGCTACACGGTCGTCGAGCCTGCCACCGTGGTCTCGACGCACCTCGCCGAGATCCTGCGCGACAGCGCGGCGGAGTTGCTCGGGCGACAGGAGCTCCAGGAGCTCGTCGACGTCGTGGCCAAGCGCTCGCCCCGCGTGGTCGACGACCTCGTCCCCGGCTTGCTCGGCTACCCTGAGCTGCTGGCCGTCTGCCGTGCGCTCCTGCGCGAGAAGGTCAGCATCCGTGATCTGCGCAGCGTTCTGGAGGTCCTTGGCGAGGCGGCGCGCACGTCGAAGTCGCTGCCGTTCCTGGTCGAGCAGGTCCGCATGCGGCTCGGCGGCGGCATCGTGGAGACGCTCAAGGAGCCGGATGGTCAGCTCTACGCCGCGATCACCGATCCGCAGACGGAGGAAGTCGTGCGCGGCGCACTGGCCAAGGTGGGTGACGAGATGGTCGTCGCCGCCGATCTCGCGACCGCGCAGGGCCTGCTCGGCGCCATTCAACGCGCGATGGAGACCCTCTCGCGCCAAGGCAAGCGGCCGGTGATGGTCGTCCCGCAGGACCTGCGCGCTCCGCTGCGCCGCTTCGTCCAGCGCTTTCTGCCGCAGGTGGTGGTGCTTTCGCATTCGGAGCTGCCGACGCGCCTGCCGCTCCAGACCGTCTGCACCGTGAGCATGGAGCGCAAGGCCAAGCGCGCGGTCGCCCCCTTCGCCCCGCCCGTGGGCCAGGCACAGGAGATGCACTCATGAGCCACGTGACCTCGATCCTCGACGCGACACACGACCAGGAGGGCATGGTGAACGACACCAGCGGAACTCAAAGCGCAGCGGGGGACGCGCGCGAGAGCGACTCGGGCGCCCAGGCACCCGCACGGGCGCCTGGAGCCATCGCCGGTGAGGCTGTCGGGAAGTTGACGACACGCGTCAACATGATGACGGTCCGCCAATGGCTTGACGCGACGCGCCTCGATCCGTTCTGGATGTTCGGCGGACGCGCCGCATGGCCACCGTCGAGCCCAGGCCGTGGACAGGGCCAGGGCCGGAACGGGGCCGGTCGATGAGGATGCAGCACTTCCGAGCGCCCACGATGCGCGAGGCGATGGACAAGGTGAAGGCCGCCTTGGGACCGCACGCCGTCGTGCTCCAGTCACGCGAGCTGCGCGGCGGGCCAGATGGCCTCGTCGAGATCGCCGCCGCCATCGATGCGGAGCCCGATCACGGCCGCCTCACCGAGGACGCGCTTCCGGTGGCGGCCCATCACGGCAGCGACTTCATGCCCGATCCCGAGACACTCAATGGCGTTCGCGGCGAGATCTCGGCCCTCCGTCGCGAGATCTCCAAGATGCGCGCCGAGCGCGTGCTCTCGGCACCGCCAGCCACGGTGCGCTGGGAGCAGCTCATGGACGAGCTGAAGGAGCTCGCCCGCTCGCTCGGCATCAGCGCGGACCCGGCCGTCGCAGAGGACGCGATCGTCGCGCGCCTCATCGGTGGCGGCGTCGAGGCGAGCCTCGCGCGTACGCTGGTCGGTCAAGCGAGCGGCTGGAGCGGCGAGGGCGCCCAGGGCCAGCGCCTGCGGGCCGTCTCCGATCGCATCCGTTCGGCGCTGGAGCCCGCGCCCGCCTTGTGGGATCGCCCCACGCGCACGATCGCGGCCCTCGTCGGCCCTACCGGCGTCGGCAAGACGACGACCCTCGCCAAGATCGCCGCTCACACCGCGCTGCGGCAGGGAAGGTCGGTCGGCATCATCGCGACGGACACCTATCGCATCGGCGCCGTCGAGCAGGTCAAGACCTACGCCGAGCTCATCGGTGTGCCGTTCACGGTCGCGCGCAACACGGCCGAGGTCGGGCGCGCCATCGACCGATTCAAGGACGCCGACCTGGTGCTCGTCGACACGACCGGGCGCAACCCGTGGCGTGACGACACCTACGGCGAGCTGGAGGCCGTCATCGGTGGTCTGCCCATCGAGCGACACCTCTGTGTCTCCGCGACGTCATCGGGCGCCGATATCGGCCGCATCGTGGAGCGCTACACGCAAGGCGGCCTCCGCGCCGTGGTCGTGACCAAGCTCGACGAGGCGCGCAAGCTCGGCGGAATGCTCTCGGCGGTCATCGGCACCGGACATCAGATCGCCCATGTGACCACCGGACAAGACGTGCCCGGCGACATCGAAACACCCGACGCGGACCGGCTGTGCCGGCACGTCTTCGGCTAGTCAACCTTCGAGGCTCAGGGGTAGACCATGCTCGACATCGACTCCAATACAGCGCACCACGCACCAGCGGACCCACCGGATCAGGCCCAGCGGCTTCGCTCGAGAGGGAGCAGCCGCAGCTTTCGCGTCATCGCCATCACGAGCGGCAAAGGCGGCGTCGGCAAGACCAACATCGCCGTGAACCTGGCGTTGTCCCTTGGTCGCGACGGCCGTCGAGTGCTGTTGCTCGACGCGGATCTGGGGCTCGCGAACGCGGACGTGCTGCTTGGTGTCCAGGCCAAGGCCGACCTGCGGCACGTGCTGCTCGAGGGACGGGACCTTCGCGACTGTTTGACCCCAGTCGGGAGCGGCGTGGATCTGCTGGCGGGCGGCTCGGGCATCGCGGAGCTGGCGGACCTCGACAGCGAGCACAAATGGCGGCTGCTCGAGGCCATCGAGCCGCTCGGCGACCGCTACGACACGCTCCTCATCGACACGGGCGCCGGCATCGGCAGCAACGTGCGCTTCTTCGCCGGCGCGGCGCAGGACGTACTGGTCGTAGTCGGCCCCGAGCCCACGTCGCTGACGGATGCGTACTCGACCATCAAGGTGCTCTCGCACAAGTGCGGCGTCCGGCGCGTGCTGGTGTGCGTAAATCGCGTGACGAGCCTCTCGGCCGCGCGCGAGGTCTTCCGCCAGCTCACGGCGGTCACGAGCCGCTTCCTGCCCGTGGTCGTCGAGCTCTGCGGCTGGGTGCCCAATGATCCATTGGTCGAGCAGGCCGTCATGAAGCAGGTGCCCTTTACAACGGAGAACCCGATGGGCCCCGCCTCGCAGGCCGTGCGGCTGTTGGGTGAGTCGGTCCTCCGGCGGGCTCCCGAGGGTGTCACGAGCACAGGCTTTCAGATCTTCTGGCAAACGCTGCTGGCGGCCGACGCGGGCGGCCACAAGGGGTGGGACGCATGAATACCTACGACTGTGTGACCGCAACACTCGAGGCCCGCGAGACGGGCTCCTCCAGCGAGGCGCCGCGGGACGACCTGGGCCAAGAGGCGTTGTCGCAGCGCCGGCAAGCGCTGGACCTGGCGCGGCGTGCCTACGCCAAGGCGCCGGCCATCCGGGGGCCGAGCCTGGAGACACCGCCGCGCGATCTCGAGGCGCTCGTCAAACAGTACGCGCCGCTGGTCTACCGGATCGCGAAGAAGGTGCGGCGGCGGACCGGCTTCATGGTCGAGCTCGACGACCTGGTGTGCGAGGGCACGATCGGCCTGCTCCAGGCCGCCGAGCGCTTCGACCCCGCGCGGGCCGTCGACTTCGAGCACCTCGCCTCGGTGCGCGTCCATGGCGCGATGCTCGACTCGCTGCGCCGGCTGGATCCGTTGTCCCAGCGGCGACGGCGCGAGACTCGCAAGGTGCGCGCGGCGGAGCAAAAGCTCGAGGGCCTGCTGGGTCGACCGGCCACGGCCGAGGAGGTTGCGCGGACGCTCGGCATCACGGTCGAGGACTACCTGTCGTTGGCGCAGGACTGCGCGGCCTGCCCGCCGACGGCAGTCGAGGACATCGCCAACGAGGTCGGAGACCCGCGACCGATCTCAGATGTGGCGGTCGAGACCAGCCAGCGCGGCCTGCTCGTCCGCGAGCAGATCGAGGCGCTGCCGGAGCGCATGCGGCTCGTATTGTCGCTCGTCTACTTCCATGAGTTGTCGCAGAAGGAGGTGGCGAACGTCCTCGAGGTGACGGAGGCACGCGTGAGCCAGCTCCACAAGGAGGCCCTCGAGCGGCTGCGCAAGCGCCTCATCGGCTCCGTCAAGCCGGGTGAGGATCTGTGATTCGGGCGGCTGCGGCGCTCGTCGCAGCGTTGGCGTGCGTCGGCGCAGACGCCGAGGAGCGCACGCCGCCGGCCAAGCTCCAGGTCGGCACCAGCGTCGGGCAACCGTGGTCGGGGCGACTCGACACGGGCATCGCGATGCCCACCGAGGGCCGTCATCACCGATTTACGTCCACGACCAAGAAGCGGGGCGCCAACTTTGGCTCGCAAGCGCTGGTCGCGCTGCTGCTCCGCGCGGCGGGCACGGTCGACCACTATGTGCAGTCTCCGCCGCTGGTCCTCGGCGATCTGTCGCGCTGCGGTGGCGGTAAGCTCGGCGGCCACAAGAGCCACCAGGCGGGGCGCGACGTGGACATCCTGTTCTACGTCGAGGACACGCAGACCCAGGTGCGGCGCGCGGCGGTCGGTTTCTACGACTTCGACGCCGAGGGACGCTGCACCAAGCCTGCGTGCCGCCGGCTGCGCTTTGCGCTGCGCGAGAACTGGTGGCTCGTCCGCACGATGCTGTGGTCGAAGCGGCCGTTCGTTCAGTACATCTTCGTTGCCGACTGGCTCAAGGCCCGCCTCCTCGCCTACGCCGAGAAGCGCGGCGAGCACCCGGAGATTCTGCGGCGTGCCCGCAAGGTGCTGGCCCAGCCGCGCAACTCGTCGCCGCACGCCGACCACTTCCACGTACGCATCTACTGTACGCCCGAAGAGCGTGCGCGCGGTTGCAGCGATGGCGGCCCGCGGTGGGATTGGGTGAAGTGAGCCTGTGCGGCTACGTCGCGAAGTACCTCGCGAGAAGCTCGGCTCGGCTGCGCACGCTATAAGCTCGATAGACCGCCTTCACGTACTGATTTACCGTATGCACGCTCAGCTCCAGCTCGCCCGCGATCTCCTTGACTGAGCTGCCGCGCAACAGCGCCGCCAAGGTTGCGGCTTCCCGGGGCGTGAGGCTCAACGCCGGCCCTGTCGATGGGCGAAGCGCGGTGCGAAAGCGCGGCGCCCACTCGGTGTGAATGAGCCTGAGTAGCTCCCGAGAATCGACGTCGAACGGTTCGGCATTGCGGTGTCGGGTGAGAACGAGCGCCTGCACGACCGCTGGGGGCTTGATGAACCAGAGTGAGTAGAGCGGGTGGTCGAGGCCGAGCGGCTCCAAGGCGCGGGCCATCGCAGAGCGCGCCCAGACGTCGTCTGCAACGAGGTCGTGGCGCCGAAACGTCATGACCTCCCCTGGACGGGCGCTCAGCGCGCGGCGCTTGAGCTCCTGCACGCCGGGCTCCTGGTGCCAAGCCGGTCCTTCGAACAGCTCGCGGGCGCACATCGCCCGCCTCATGTCCGTCGTCCAGCCGCTCTCCGCGATGGGAAGGATGGGGGTCAGTGCGCCGGCGCGGAAGTTCTCGTCGATGAGCAAGCCCGCGACCTCCGCTCCAAGCAGGTGGCACAGCCCGCCGAGCAGGGTGACCATGCGCTGGTGCTCGCTCTGCACGCCCGCGACGCGGCTCAGCAACGCGATGACGCTCTTGACCTGACCGGCTCGAAACCCCTCGTGGTCCATGCCACCTCCCCTGTCGAGCGTCGCACGTCCCACGCCCGAGTGAATCCCCTGTTTTGGGGAGTTCTACCCCGAATTATGACCTGTAGCTTCGTGACTGACGAGAAGACGGCGCGAGGGGTTTGGCCCTCGCGGAACACGAAGGGAACACACTCATGAAGTCGACGTGGCCTAGTCTCATCTTGCTGCTGCTGCTGCATGCCTGCACGACGCCAATCACAGATCTGCCGCCCAGCGCGGGTCCGGTGCGTGCTCGAGGCCAGGCTCAGGGAGAGGTCGTCGTAGGCGCGCCCAGCTGCGTCACGCTCCAGCGCGGGTTGGCAGGCAACGTCAGCGACACGTACCTACGCAACGAGCCGACGACGAAACTCTTCGGCGCGAGCACGCTCGTCAACGCGGGTCGGATCGCCGGCGCGTCGGAGACGACCGGAGTCCGTTGGGCGCTGTTGCGATGGGAACTCGGGGTCGTGCCGGCGAACGCGACGATCACTTCGGCAACCGTCACCCTCGTCACCACGGGCAACAACGGCGTCGCGGGCTCGATGGACGTCCACGCCGCGCAAGCCACGTGGGCCGAGCCCACCGCAACGTGGACGACGTTTCAGAAGGCCATCGCGCCCGCAGTCGAGGCGACCTTCGCCAATGGAGGCGTGTACTTCGTTGGACCGTTGAGCTTCGATCTGACCGCGCTCGTCGTCGCGTGGCACTCTGGGACGGCGCAGAACCACGGCATCGCGCTCACGCCGCATGATGCGACGAACGCCAACACCTTCTTCAACTCGAGCGAGGCGGCTACGGTGAGCGTTCGGCCCAAACTCGTCGTATGTTACACGCAGCCCATCGTGGCGACTGACGCGGGAGCGGTGACGGACACCAGCGGCGTGGACGCGGGGCCTGCGCCGGAGCTGACGAGCCCAGCGCCGGTGGACGTGTCGGTCCCACAGCCCGTCGAGGGACATCCCAGACTCGTCTTCTCGGCGGCGGATCTGCCGCGGCTGCGCAGCTGGGCTACGGCGAGCAACCCGATGTGGCAGTCGCTCATGACGCTCAAGAGCGCCGTCGATCATCGGGCGCTGACGCTCGGCAAGTGGAATACGAATCAGCCCAACATCGTGACGGGGTATGTCTGCGACAAGGCGACGACTTTCTGCGACTCGGGCTCGGCGGCGCTCACCAATGACATCATCGAGGAGTACGCGCTGTTCTACGCATTCCTGTCGCTCGTCGACAACGACCCAACGATGCGCTCCGCGCACGCGGATGTCGCTCGCCGGATGCTGATGTACGTGATGAACCTGGTCGCGCAGGGGCTCGTCCCCGACGCTCAGGGGTTCGTGCCATTCCGAAGCACGCGGTTTGCGTGGTGGAATCGGGCCAACTGGGGCGGCGAGGCCTGGGGGCTCGTGGTCGACTGGCTCTACCCCTACTTCAGCAAGGCCGAGCTCGCGACCATCCAGAAAGGCTTTCTGCTCTGGAACGACGTTCTCATCCGCGAGGGCCAGGCGCTCACGACCTGGTCACAGCTCAAGGGCAGTCTCGCCAACCTGGGCAACGTGGCGATGGTCGGCGACCCACAGCACGCGCGACATGCCTGGAACAACTACAACGCGGGCCAGGTGCAGCGCATGGTCTCTCAGTCGCTCGCGCTGGACGCGGTCGACGATCCACCGCTCGCGGGGCAGGGGACGCTGTATCCTACGGTGCGCGGCTATCTGGCGTACGTCGAAGGAGCCAACTGGCTCCAATACCAGCTGTTCCTCGGCCAGGGCGGAGGCCAAGGCGGTGTCCCGGCCGAGGGCGCCTTCGGCTATGGCACCGACACCCTCAAGGCGCTGGCGACATCGCGGCTGCTCATGCGATCCTCAGGGCACCCGCTGCCTCCGTCGGTGTCGGGTTTCGCCGATAGCGCGTTCTGGTCCAACGTCGCTGACGGCATCCTTGCGAGCACCGCCAACCAGGCCATCGACGTGGGCCAGGGCCTCGGTATGAGCTACCCGGTCGCGAACTTCAACCAGGTCGTGACCGACATCTTTCCAGAGCTCATGCAGACCACGCTCGTGGCACTCGCCGTTTACGAGCAGCGGCTCATTGGAACGCCGCCGGACCCGCTTCATGCGGCTCGCTACCAGAAGCTGCTCTGGATGGCGACGCACCTCCCTCCGGGCGGACTCGCGCGCCTGTACCAGCGGCCGAAGATCACCGGCAACGTGTGGAACGGCGTGGGTGCGTGGACGAGCCTCCTCTACTTCCTCGCCTTCGATCCGACCGTCGATCCAGCCACGCTGCCCGACCCTCGGCCCGGCATGAGTACGGCGTTCACTGACGCAGGCCTCGGCCGCGTGCTCGCGCGCACGGGCTGGGACGCCTCAGCGCGCTGGTTCGGCTCGTTGTGCCAATACATGAGCCTCGACCACCAGCATGAGTCCGGTCACTTCTTCTTTCACCGCAAGGGTGAATGGATCACCCGACCCCGTAGCGGCTACTCCAACAGCGGCGTGACCGATGGCGCGCAATACAACAACGAGCTGGCCATCCAGAACGTCCTGCCAAACGGCGACCCCAACCTCATCCCAGCGTGGTTCCGCGGGCCGTTCCTGAGTGGCGCGCCGGTGCAGGGCTCGACCGGGGATCCGGTGGCCTCGTCGAGCCGGGGCTCGGGGTTCACGTACAGCGATTGCCAGATGACTCCGCTGTACAATCTCAAGCAGAGTTTCAACGGCGCCGTCCCCAACGAGGTCAAGGCCGTGACCCACGCAAGCCGCTCCGTCGTTTGGCTCGAGCCGGACCACGTCGTGGTCTACGATCGGGCGACGACGTCTCAGCCGGACCTGTTCAAGCGTTTTCACCTGTTCCTCCACCCGACGGACCCGACGGTGGACGCGGCCACACGCACGCTCTCGGGGCTGACCCCCGGCGGCCAGCGGTATTGGGTCAAAACGCTCCTGCCCGAAGCCGCTGCGACGACGCACTCTGTGGCCGAGGGCGTCGCAGACGCGACGGAATCCGCGTTTGAGCCGTTCTTCAGCAGCCAAGGCAACGTGACCCGGCGCGGGCAGGTCTACACCGTCTCCGACCCGAGCAACCCGCTGGACGAGCGTCTGCTCCATGTCCTCGAGGTCGCCGATGGCGGCGCGGTCAGCACGCCAACAGCACTCGTGCTTAGCGCGCCGCAATCGACGGCGACGTTCGAAGGTGCTCGTATCGGTCCCCGCATCGTGTGGTTTCGGCGCGACCTCGGCGGACCTGCAGGCCCGCTCGTGTGGTCTGTCCCCGCGGGAGTGACGACACAGGTCGTGACGGGTCTCGCTGCGAACACGAGCTACCAGGTCGCGATGACGCCCGCCCCTGGAGGCCACGAAGTCACGGTGACGGCCGGTCCTGGCGCTACGACCGACGGCGCGGGTGTGCTGGTCATCGCGACGCCTTGAGCGAATGAGGGCACGACCGTAGCTTTGCGCGCAGCGATGATCACGCCACCCGGAACGCCACGAGCCGTCGCGGGTCGAATGGGCCAAGCTCGAGCGCGGGCGCTTCGCCGGTCAGGATGCTCGCCATGAGCAGTCCCGTCGCGGGCGCGAGCAGGATGCCGTTGCGGAAGTGGCCGGACGCGATGAACAGGCCCTCGTGGAGTCCCGGCCCGAGCGCGGGGAGGCCGTCCACGGTCTCTGGTCGCAGGCCGGCCCACGTGCTCGTCACCGGTGCGTCCGCAAGCTTCGGAAACAGGCGCGTCGCTCGGCTCGACACGTCGCGCAGGCCGCCGAGCGTGACGTCCTTCGAAAAGCCCGCGTCCTCCATCGTCGAGCCGATGACGACGCGGCCGTCGGAGCGCGGTACGCAGTAGGCGCCGGGACCGAAGACCACCGGGCGAAACGGCGGCGCGCGCAGGGTTACGCCAATGAGCTGCCCGCGGGTGGGTCGAATGGCGCTGGCCGCGAGCCCCGCGTCCGGCAGAAGCGAGGTCCACGCGCCGGCGCAGAGGACGACGCGCTCGCAGAGCCGCACCTCGGAGCCCACCTCGACGCCGCTGACACGCCCGCGCGAGACGAGGATGCGGCCGACGGGTTGGCCGGTCAGAAAGCGCACGCCGAGTCGCTCTGCGGCGATGGCCAGCGCGCGCAGCAGGCGGTCGGGCTCGACCTGTCCGTCCTCGGGGAACAGCAACGCCCCGACGGCTTCGCGGGTGAGTCCCGGCAGGCGCTCGAACAGCGCGGCCCCGGTGAGGCGCTCGACGCCGAGGCCCAGCCGCTCCTGCGCGTCCGCCTTGTGCTCGAGCTCCGCCCACTGCGTCGGGTCCAGCGCGACCTGGGCCACTCCGCAGCGGTGGAGGCCGATCGCGACGCCGGTCTCCGCCTCGAGCGCGCCGCACCACTCGGGGTAGAGCCCACGCGAGAGCAGGCCGAGCTCCAGCGCGGGCCCGGTCGCGTGCGCCTCGACCTGCGCGCCAAGGATGCCTGCCGCCGCCGTCGAGGCCTCGGCTCCCGGCACCGCACGCTCCAGGACCGTGACGGAGAGGCCGCGGCGCCGAGCCGCGAGCGCGACCGAGAGGCCGGCAATGCCGCCGCCCACGATGACGACCTCGGAGGTGCTGCGCGCGCTCATTCGGCGTCCTCCGGCTCCGGCATCAGGCTCCGATTCGGCCACGGCGCCGGCGTCCCGCGATACATCTCCCAGAGCACGCGACCGAGTCCAGGCGCCTCGTCGGGCTCGTCGAAGCGCATGCGGCTCCACGCCTCGCGCATCGGCTGGCTCATGGGCTTCTGACCACCGCCCTGTTGCTCCTCCTTGTTGGTGATAACGGGATACAGCCGCGCCTTGTGCTGATAGGGCGTGCTGTCCTTGGTCGCGGTGAAGCAGCCCCAGACGGGCGACGCGAGCGCATCGAGCTCGGTCAGCGGCGTGAGGTCCAGCGCGCGCTCGGCGGTCGCGTGCATCGAGCCCGTGGCGTGGTGCGTATGGTTTACCGTGTTCCGCTTGACCCACGGGGAGACCACGACGAACGGCGAGCGGTGATACTCGATGTGATCCCCGCCGTCCTGCGGATCGTCCTCGAAGATGAAGACCGCGGTCTTGTCCCAATACGGGCTGTTCGAGAGGGCCTCGATGACGAGCCCGGTGCCAAGATCGTTGTCCGCGATCATCGACTTCGGCGAGACGTGGTTGGCCTGACCGCCACAACAGGTGTGGTTGACCGGTAGCAGGATGAAGCTGAACGCCGGCAGCGGGTGATCCTGGAGCCACGACTTGAGCCACGTGCCGCGTTCCTCGTCCTTGACCTCCAGGTTGAACACGACGCCGGGGTACTCCGGCTGAAACACGTTGGTCGTGAGCCACTCGTCGGTGAGCCCCACGATCTGGCCGAAGCTCGCCGCAGTGAGGCCATGGGCCACGACGTTGCGGAAGACGTGCCCATGCGTCGGTGTGGAATCGGGACCGACGCCCCAGGAGATGTCGACGCCCTTGCCCGACAGCGAGTAGAACTTCTCGATGTAGTCCGCTGCCTTGGCCGCGGTCGCGTAGCTGTGGCCGGTAGCCGAGTAGTCGCCGTCAGTATAAAAATTATCGAGCACGCAGAACTCGCGCGCCAGCTCGTGGAGGTTGGGCGTGACCTCGTAGCCGAAGAGCGTGAGCTTGGGATCGGCGTCGACGTCCTTGACGCCCCCCCCTTCGACCGTACCGAGGTCGCCGAGCTCGACGTCAAAGGTCTTGTTCTCGCGCATGATGTAGACGATGTGCTCGATCTTGCTGGACTTCCCAGTCTTGGGGATGACGGCGAGCTGGTCCTCGGTCGGCGTGACGCGCCCGGTGCCCGAGACCCCGACGGCGTTCGACAGCACGACGTCGCGACCCTTCTTGAGCGTCGCGTCGTCGGGCACGTCGATGAACGAGAGCGAGCCCACGTAGCCGCCCTCGGCGCTCAGCGAGCCGTCCCAGGGCGGGTAGCCCGTCCCCTTCGAGTTGGCGACATAGAGCTGCTTGCCATCCGGGCTCACGGCGACCGCGGCGGGATACCAGCCGACCGGGATGGACCCGACGAGCACGAGCGTCTGGGTATCGATGACCGCGACCTCATTTGTGAGGGCACAGGCAACATACAGGCGGCCACCGTCGGGGGAGAGCGCCAGGAAGCCGGGGTCGCGGCCGAGCGGCGCCGACTCGCCATCGGTGCCCGGCAGCGCCAGATTGAGCGGGATGGTCTTGAGCAACGTGAAGGTAGCGACGTCGATGACCCCAATCTGGTCGGAGTCCGTCGCGCTCGCATAGAGGCGCTTGCCGTCGGCGGAGAGCACGAGCCCTTGCGCGTGCTTGCCAAAGCGGACGGTGTCCTTGTCGGTCAGTGCGGCGTGCGTCTCGAGGTTGACGCGCTGCACGCCGCCCTCGCGCCAGGAGGTCACGTACGCCCACTTGCCGTCAGGCGCGATCGCCAAATCGTAGGGCGTGAAGCCCAAGACGGTCTCCGCCTTGGTCGTGCCCGCGGTCGCGTCGAGCGCCATGAGGCTGCGTCGCGCTGGGCCATTCGCGGTCAGATCCGCGTTGCTGCGGACCGCGTAGAGCGTCTTGGCGTCCGGCGAGAGGCCAATCCCAAACGCGCCGTCGGGCGGCGAGAGCGCCCCGTCGTCGGTCAGCGTGCCGTCCGCGCCGATCGTGAGGCGGTAGACCTGGCCCGCGGGCCCACCGGAGGCATAGAGGGACTTGCCGTCCGGAGTGACGAACATGAACCGGTACAGCGTGGGCTTCTTGACCGTCTGGATGAGGGCCTTCGTGGCCACGTCGATGACCTGGATGGCGCGGGACTTCTTGCCGTCGTTGCTCACATAGAGCGTCTTGCCATTGGGGTGGAGCGCCAGACCGAGCGGGTAGCTGCCGAGCTCGAGCATGGTCCCGGCGGGCGTGAGCACGCGGCCGTTGGGCAGGACCCACACGCCCTCGGCGAACTTGCCGGCCTTCGCGGTCGGCGGCGGCGCGACAGGCGCGGCGGTGACCGGCGACGGCAGCGGCGGCGCCTTGGGGTAGAGCGTGTCGACGGGCTGCGCGGTGACGTCGGCCGCTACATCCGGCGATGGGCCCGGATCGGGTGTGCCGGGATCGGGTGTGCCGAGGTCCGCTGCCCCGAGATCCACGCCCGCGTCGGTGACACCGGGCCCCGGATCCGCGGTCGCCACATCGGCCCCGGCCGCGACGGACTCTGGCCCGGTGCCGCACGCGGCAAGGACTCCGGATAACAGCGTGGCCATCAGTCGCAGTCGCATTGGCTCTCTCCCTGGCCGCCCGGGGCGACCGGGCTAGAGTCTGGCACGAGAGGGCCAGGCGACCTAGCGCAACTTGGCCCACGGTCGAGTCGCGACACGAGTGCAGTCGCTCGGCTGGAACGGCGCGATCACGTCCGGTGCCGCCCGCAGTCTGGACTCGGAAGCGCGGAGGCCGCAAGATTCGGCACATGAGCGCCACCGAACTCGAACACCAGGTGCTTGACCTTCCGCATGCAGAGCGGGCGCGGCTTGCCGAGCTGTTGCTCGCCAGCCTCGACGCGGTCAGCCCGGACGAGCACGTTCAAGCCTGGGGCCGCGAGGCAGCACGACGGGCGGCTGAGCTTGACGTCAACCCGGACCTCGGCCGCGACGCTGATGAGGTCTTCCGAGAGCTACGTGCGGAACGCGATTGACCTCGAGATCACCTTCCACCCCGACGCGACGCGTGAGCTTCGCGAAGCCGCTCTGTTCTACGGATCCAAGCGGATCGGCCTCCGCAGGGCCTTCCTGACCGAAGTTGAGCGAAGCGTTCGCGCCGCGAGGGCAGCGCCGATGCAGGCGACCGAGGCCACCCCGGGAATACGCATGTGGCTAGTTCGACGATTTCCGTACAGCATTTTCTTTCGAGTCCGTGACGACGGAATTCAGGTACTCGCAGTGGCCCATCAGAAGCGAAACCCACGCTACTGGGACGAGCGGGCCTGACGGCCGTCAACTCAGCTCCGGACCGATCGTCACCGCTGGCAGCTCGGCTCGCGTGGCGCCGCCCAGCGCGCGCAGGAGGTCGCGGCTCGGCGCGCGTGCATCCAGCAACCGGCGCACGTCGGGGTTGCTGAGGCCCTGCGCGATGCGCGACAGCAAGCCGAGGTGCACGTCGCCGCTGGGCGCGAGCAGCAGGCACACGACGGTGACGGGCTGCGCGTCGATGGCGTTCCACGGCACCGGGCGTCGCAGGAGGCCGATGGCGACCACGGGCCGCAGCGGCTCGGCGTCCTCGATGTGAACCGAGACATCGTCACTCGTTGGGTGCGGCAAGGCGATGCCGTCGCCGATGCCGGTGCTCGTCAGCTCCTCGCGCTCGAGCAGAAGCGCCAGCAGCCGCGCCTTGTCCACCGACGGCGGCAGCGTGAGCGCGGTGACCATCGCGCGCAGCACGGCCTCGGGGTCGTCGCCCTCCACGTCGCGCAGCACACCGCCGCGCTTGAGGGCCAGCGCGAGGTCGTCCTCGCCCGAGAGCGGCGCCTCGAAGTCGGCCGTGACGTCCTCGACGACGTCCGAGTGGTGCAGCATCCGCCGGTGGTAGGCGCTGACGACGTCACGGCGCGACAGGATGCCGATGAGCCGCCCGTCGCAGTCATCGACGACGATCAGCTCGTCGAAGCCAGTCGTGGTCATGCGGCCGATGGCGAGATCCAGCGTGTCGTGGGGCCCGATGGTGACGGCGCGCCCAAGGAAGTCGCGCGCGATGAGCAGAGTGTCGATGCCTTCCCGGCCGAGCGTGCGGCGCAGCTGGCGGCCATCGGTCACGCCCATCATCTGGCCGGTCTTGGGGTCGACGATGGGAAAGACGGCCTGCTTGCTGCTGGCAAAGCGCGAGACGAGGTCCCGCAGGCTCATGTCGGGCGGCACGGTGATGGTCGGGGGCGCGCCGATCATGGCGTCGCGGACCGTCATGCGGTTGAGCACCTGGCCCATCATGTCGGCGAGGCGAAACGGCGCGTCGTAGCGGGTGGCGACCTGCTCCTCGTAGAGCACGCTCCGGCGCGTGAGGATCCACGCGAGCGCGCAGACCCAGAGCGCGGGCACAATCAAGCGATAGGAGCCGACGACCTCGGAGACCATCATCACCGCCGAGATGGGGCACCGGAAGGTGGCGGCGAAGAAGCCGGCCATGCCCACGACGGCGAACGCGGCAGGCTGCACGCCAAGCTCCGGGGCGATCGTCGCGGTGGCCTTGCCGACGACGGCGCCGACCGCGCCGCCGATGACGAGTACCGGCGCAAACAGGCCACCGGAGCCGCCTGTCGCGGTCGTGAACAGGCTCGTGACGGCTTTGGCGACGGCCAGCGCGAGGAGCACCAGAATCGTCGCCTCGGGGCGCAGCGCGATGTGCAGGATGGTGTAGCCCGAGCCGAGCGTCATCGGGAGGAACACGCCGATGAGGCCGACGACCAGGCCGCCGATGGCCGGGCGCGCCCACGGCGGGACTCCGGTCCACCGATGCGCCAGATCCCGCACGGCGTGCTTCATGCCCACGAACAGCACGGTCCCGAGCGCGAGAGCCAACGCCAACACGAGATAGGGGACGAGCTCGACGACGCCGCGAAACGTGACGCCGGGGGCCTCCAGCACGGGCTCCCAACCGCGGACGGCGCCGAAGACGCCGTAGGCCAACGTGGCCGCGATGATGGAGGGGACGAGCACCTCCGACTCGAGGTCCATCTCGTGGTAGAGCACCTCGGCGGCAAAGAGCGCGGACGCCATCGGTGCGTGGAAGACGGCGCCCACGCCGGCCGCGTAGCCGGCCATGATCAGGACGCGGCGCTCGGAGCCCGAGAGCGAGAACCAGCCCGAGACGATGGAGCCCACGCCGGCCGTGATCTGTGAGATGGGTCCCTCGACCCCGGCGGAGCCGCCCGTACCCACCGTCAGCGCGGTCGCAAACGACTTGATGAGTGGCACCCTCCGTCGGATGTTGCCGTCATGGCGATGGTAGGAGTCGATGACGGGGCCAGTACCGGAGCCTGCCGCCTCGGGCGCGAGGCGCGCGCAGAGCCAGCCCGCGAGGAGTCCACCGAGCGCGGGCAGCAGCAGAAGCAGCCAGCGCGTGCCGGTCGGGCGCAGCATCTCGGGCTCGGTGACGTCCACGGCCGTAGCCGCCGCACCCGCGAGCCGCAGATGGAGCGCGCTCTCCGCGAGGTCGACGAGCTCGGCGAACAGGACCGCGACGATGCCGGAGACCAGCCCGACGACGCTGTAGATCGCCAACATGCGGCCAAACTGCCGCGCGGCGCGCGTGTCGATATTGGGCCGCAGCTCCATGGCTCCGAACTTACTCGCGGTGCGCCGGAGTGTCACGGAACCGTGTGGCGCGGGTGCATCGAGCCCCTCGCCTCGCTATGCTGCACCCGTGGTGCTCCAGACACTCGAACGCGCCGCGCTGCCCGCGCTCCTCGTCACGCACCTCGTAGTCCATGGCTGGCTCGACGCGGGCGAGACGGTCTTCAGCCGGGACCTGGCCCGGGACATGGCGGCCTCACGCCTCCTTCTTGGCGGTGACGGCTACGGCTCGCTGCTCGGGCCCGACATCAGCAACACGCAGCTGCACCTCGGCCCGTTCGTCTACGGGCTCTACGCAGCGGTGCTCGCCGTGTTCTGCGACGTCCGCACGATTACTTGCCTCTCGCTCGCGGCGGGCGCGGTGGCGCTCGGTGCCCTCTACATGCTGCTCAGACGTCGCGTGCATTGGGCGGTCGCACTCTCGGCCTGCGCTGCCCTCGCGCTGACGCCGTACTGGCACGAGGTGTGTCACATGATCTGGCACCCGAGCCTGGCACCGCCGTTCGCGGCGTTGACCCTCTGGGCGCTGGACCGCTTTGACCGCGAGCCCACGGCGCGCACCGCCGCGCTGGCCTTCGCGAGCCTCGCGAGCGCAGTCCAGGTGCACGCGGCGCTGGCAGCCTGGGCACCCGTGCTGCTGTGGACGCTCCCTCGGCTGGCCCGAGCGCGAGGGCTCAAGGCGCTCGCGGCGCCGCTCCTGGCCGGGCTCGTGACGCTGCTCCCGGCGCTCGTGACGCTCGGGCTCGATTTGGCGCGCACCGGGGGCGTCGGTGTCCTCTATCAATCGGAGCGGCCGGTCGGACCGGGTCTCGACGTGGTGCTTCGAGTCGTGGGCGGGCTCGGCTTCGGCCGCCAGACGGCGGAGGCCTCGCTGATGGCGGGTGCGGTCGTGTGCCTCCTAGCCATGGTCGGCACGCGCCACAGCGCGCACCGGGGCCTCGTCCGCCTCGTGTTGGCCGCGCTCGGGCTCGGGCTCATCGGCGGGCTCCTGGCACCCGCCGAGCGCTGGTCCCCGCGCTACCTGCATGGCGCCGCGCTGCCCGCGTTCGTGCTGGCTGCGCTGGGGCTCGACCTGATCGTTCGGCGCCTACGGCACGCCGAGCTCGCCGCGGTCGGGCTGGCCATGACGCTCCTCGTGGCTCCGTGGGCGCGCCCGTCGAGCGACACGCCGCTCGTCGGCCAGTTCTGCACCGAGGGCACGCTACGTCGGCTCATGGTCGCGCTCATCGAGGGGCACGGCGTCGACGACGGCGCCTACCAGAGTCGCGTCCACGGGCTCACCTGCCGCACGCATCACTCGGGTGCCCGCGCGTATTTCCTCGGCCGCCCGCCACAGCCGACCCACGACGCGCCAGTCGAGCACCTCGCGGTCTTCGAGTCGGCGCAGGTCGCCCACGTCTCGGCGCAGGGCCCCGTAACGCTCGAGTCCATCGCGGTCGGCGCCGGAGTGAGCTTCGTCCTCGCGCGCTATGTGCCCGTCATCGACTATGAACGCACCACCCGCGTCGGCGGGTCGAGCTCCGAAGCCGACGACGAGCACTCCATCGTGCTGCGAGTCGGGCTGCGCGCCCCCACGCGCGAGCTCCGCGTCGAGGTGCTCACCGAGGCGAGCACGCCCTGCGCGGTCCGCGCGACCTGGGGGGCTCAGAGCGTGCTGGGCGAGCCACTCGGCGCCGGCTCCACGCCCGGGCTGAATCGCTTCCGACTCACGCTCGACGCGACGGCAACCGACGCGGTGCAGGTGCACGCGGGGCCCTGCCGTGGACTGAGGCAGGTCGAGGTGCTGTAGGCATTCACAGCGAACCGAACGCCGTCTCGTGCTACCGTTCTCCGATGCTCGCCGTGCTCGCGCCGCTCGTCCTCGCCGCCGTCAGCGCCGGTTCACCGAGCTTCACGATCGTCTCGACGACGATCGAGCCACTGCAGTCGATGCCGGGCACGCCGTTCTTCGCGCCATTGGCCTGCGTGGACGTCGACGAGGATGGCCGACTCGACGTGATCGTCGGGCGCGGCAACCTCCCCGACCAGCTCTATCGCGGTCTGCCAGGCCCCGATCTGACGTTCGCGCCGCTGCCCGCGTGGCTACCCGGCCAGGCCGCGCACACGATCGCGCTGGCGGCGCACGACTTCACGGGCGACGGGCACGTCGACCTCCTCCGAATCCACGCGCCGGCGGACTCCAACGCCATGCGCCTCGTGAGCCTGCTGGAGTGGACCCCGGCCGGATACGTCGACGCCTCGACCACCCGTCTCGAGGTGCCGCGCGCGGCGTACGTCGGCGCGGCCGTGGGCGATCCGGACGGAGACGGTGACCTCGACGTCGCGCTGCTGCGATGGGCGCAGGGGCTGTCGGTTCAGCAATCGGACTGCCTGTCGCCGCACTTCTTGGAGAATGACGGCGGGATCCTCCGCTGGTCGCCCGACGCGCTCCCTGGGGCGGGGTGCGGGCTCGTCGGCACGTGGGCGGATCTCGACGGCGATGGTGACGTCGACTGGCTCCAGGTCAACGACTTCGGGATGATGGTTCACCCGAACGTCGTGCTCAGGAACGACGGTGTGGCTCAGGGCGCGCCGGGGAGCCTGGCGCGGTGGAAGGCCGGGCCGGACATCGCCCCCGCGCTGGGGCTCGCGACGCCGCTCTTTGGCATGGGCGTCTCGATCGGCGACGTGAACCAGGACGGGCGGCTCGACCTCTTTCAGACATCGTACGGCGAAGACGCGCTCCTGCTCGGCCAGGACGGCGGCACGTGGACCGACGCGACGGACGCCTTCCACGTCGGCGGCGCGCTCGGCATCGCGGGCCCGCGCTTCAAGTGGGGCACCGCCCTCTTCGACGCCGACCTCGACGGGCGCCTGGACCTCATGGTCACGACGGGCGTCATCGGAGAGGTCCTGGGGCTCACGTCCGAGGTCGGGCAGTCCATCTTCTACCATGGTCAACCCGGGCCCACGCTCGTGGAGGCCAGCAAGCCGGCGGGCCTGAACCTGGGCAGCGACGATCGGACCGTCGTGCCTTGCGACTTCAATGACGACGGGCGCGTGGATTTGCTCGTCGGAGGTCCGACCGAGCTCACCGTCCTTCGAAACGTGACCCCCTCGCCGGGACACTTCCTCTCGGTGCGTCTGAAGAGCACGGTCTCCAACCGCGACGGCCTCGGGGCCACGCTCAGCGCGATCGCTTGTGGACAGACCTGGACGGGCCAGCATCCGGGCGGCGCGACGCCGGGCGGCACGGCCGACCCGCGCTGGATCGTGGGGCTCGGAGACTGCGCAGGGCCTGCGTCGGTCACGGTGGTCTGGCCGTCGGGCTACAAGAAGACCAGTCCGGTGCCCGTCGACACGACGACGACCCTGAGCGAGCCGGCGTGGGTCACGGTCGCGCCCAAGCAGCTCGCCCACGGCGGCGTCCCCGCGACCGTCGTGCTCTCCTGGAGCGGCACGCCGCCCGTGGTCACGGCTGCTCCGGGCGGCCCCATCGCGCTCGTCGAGGCCGGACCGGACACCTGGACGGGCGTGGTGCCCATGCCGCCGATGCCGGGCGACGTCGTGCTCTCGTTCACCGTCGAGGGCCAGGTGCTGCCGCACCATCCCCGCGTGCGCGTGCGGACCGCGCCGGCGCTCGAGGTGGTCGTGTCTCCGGCCATGCCCTATCGCTCGATGGGGGCGACCGTCGTGGTGCTGGCGACCGACGGGACGGTGGCCAAGCCGGGTCAAGGGTTTACGCTCGAGCTCGCCGGCGGCGAGATTCTGGAGAAGCACCTGGACACGGCGGGGGCCTCGACGAGGTACGTCATCTCGGTCGATCCGCTCGTCTCGGAGCTCACGCTGACGCCGAGCACCGGTCCTTCGGGTGCCGCGCAGCCATTCCTCCGCCCGGTCCTCGAGCGGGTCGATGGCGCGACGACCGGCGTGCGGGTCACCCCAGTCACGGGTTCCGGTCCGCCAGCGTGGAAGGTGGCCATCACGCCCCGCGACGCCAACCGCACGACGAGCCCCATGGACAGCGTTGGGCCGGGCCTGACGACGCTGCCAGTGGAGGTGCGAGTCGATGGCAATCCGGTCCCGCTGCTGAGCCCGGTCAGCGGCAACGGGCAGCTCGTCGTCACGACGGTCGCGGCGAGCGCGGTCCCGAACGGCGCCGTCCTGACGGCACGAGCGGACGGCGTCGCCATCGATCAGTCCGCGCGTCCCGGCGGCTCCGAGCCGCTCTCGCCGAAGCGCTCGGCGATGTTCTTCTACGGGAGGCATTTACACGCCGACGGCCAGGACCTGCTGCCGCTCCGCCTGTTGGCGCATGACGCCCTAGGCCAACCCCTCCCCGACCAGAAGGGCGCGCTGAGCTTCGTCGCGACGGGCTGCGAGGTGCTCGCCGACACGCTCACGTCGCACGTCTTCGAGGACACCGTGAACTACGGCGTGTTCGTCCGGAGCCCGCTCACGCCGGGCACGTGCAGCGTGAGCCTGCTGGTCAACGGCGGGCCAGCGGGCCTCACCGCGGTGTGCCCGGTCGTCCCCGCGGTTCCGCCGCCAGCGCCGGCCACGATCGACCTCGTGACGACCGCTCCCGGAGACGTCAGCAAGCCCATTGGCCAGATCCCCGGCGACGGAACGACACAGCTCGATCTCGTGGCGCGGCCCCGCGACGTCAGCGGCAACCTCCTCGGCCCGGGCTTCGCGGTCACGGTCGACGCGCCGGGCTTCTGGAGCGGGCCCGTGCGCTATGTGGCCTTCGGCGCCTACGCGACGCGGCTCGTCGCGCCAGTGGGGAGCTGCCTCGCCAGCCTCAAGGTCACGCTTGGGACCGCCTCACAGGCGGTCGAGCTCCTGCTGCACGACGGCATGGGGGCGCCCAACCTCACGGCCTGTCAGGGCTTGACGCCGCCCGAGCCAGTGCCCGAGCCAGCGCCAGAGCCGGTGCCCGAGCCGGTCATCGCCGAGAAGCCGCCCCTGCCCCCGGAGTCAGTCGCCGCGGAGCCCGGGCCAAGCGCGGAGCTGCCTCCGCGGACCGGACTGGACGCGGGTCCACTGCTAGAGCCGGCGAGCGCCGTCGAGCCGCATGGCGACGAACTGACCGAAGACGACGTCGCGCCCGGAGGGACCACGATCGTGCGGGTCACCCGCGGCGGCTGCCGCTCGGGCGCGCCCCCCGGGGGCCCGCGCAGCGTCGGACTGCTCCTGCTGCTGGCGCTGCTCGTGGCCCAGAGGGTCCGCCGCGGCCACTAGAAGCCGTTGCCTGCAGAAGCCGGGGCGGCAGCGCCGTCAGACCGGGTGGACGTCCTCGGGGAGCGGCCGATAGACGTGCAGCAACGTGTACTTCTGCGGCAGGCCGCTCACGGGGCAGAGGTGCTTCAGGTTCACACCGACGCCACCCGCCGACGTGGGGAGCGTGCGCGTCCGGCGCACGACGCCCTCGTACGTCGCGCCGTCGGGGCCGAGCCCGCTGGCGTTACCCTCCAGCGTATGGACGAGCCCGGCGGCGGCGTCGAGGCGCTCGATGAGGACGATGTGGTGGCCCGCGGTGCTGCCTCCCTTGGTCACGACGCCGATGTCGCCGGCGCGCGCGTCGAGGAGTGGAACGCTGCGCGGGCCTCCGTGCCAGCCGGGGAGCCCCCCGTAGCCGCCGAAGAGGCGCACCGTCGACGGCATCAGCTTGCGCCGGATGGTCGCGCCGAGTCCCGCCCCACCCCAGCACCAGGCCGCAAAGGCGCCGCACCAGGCGAACATCCCGTTCTTCGTGTACGGAACGCCCGGCTTCCAGGTGGCGATGTCGGCCGTGTTCCAGGCGAGGCCCTGCGCAGAGCGGATGTAGGCGTCGATGCGGTCCCAGCCGAGGCCTGGTGGCTCGCGCACGCCCCGCTGCCACTCGGCCAGGGCGATGGCCACCACCGCGGCACCAACATCGGCACCATCGGCAGACGCGGGGGGCGCGGGCGGCGCGGGGACCGCGTCGAGGAGCGCCATGCCGGTGTCGCGGACGTCGTCCGGATCGCCGACCGGCGCAGGCGCGGGCGCCGGTTGCGGCACGGGTAGCGCGGCACAGCGGGCCTTGACGAAGGTGTGCGCGGGCCCGCCCTCGAGGGCCTCGAGCGACCAGTAGCGGAGCTCGTCGGTCTCCGCGGCCGCGGCGTCGAACGCGAGCTGCATCGCGCGTGCGGCCGGGTGACCGCCGGCGCCCTCCTGACTGTAGGCGGCGAGCCCCATCAAGAGCTTGCAGCCGGCCGGGAGCTTGGCGCGCCAGGCCTTGGCGACCTCCGTCTGACGGGTGCCCGGCGGCCGCGTCTGATGCTTCTTCGTAGAGGTGTAGGCTTGTGGGATCACGAAGTCGGCGACCCGGACCAGATCGAGGATCTTCGGAAGCGCGGCAGTGATGCCGTTGACGCCGAGCCTCACGCCGCTCGGCCACCCCGCCTTGAGCTGCGCAGCCACCGCGGCGCCGTGCGTGCTGCGACGCGGGTGGCCGGTCCACTGCTCCTCGGCGTCGAGCTCGGCGGTCACGAGCGCGTCTCCGGCGAGTCGGCGCACCTCCGCGAGGTAGGCCAGGAGCTCCTTGGCGTGGCCGGGGCTGGGCTGCGGCCAGAACATGAGGTGCCCGCGAATGCCCGCGGCCGCGTAGGCGCGCAGCACGGCCGCGACGTGCGAGGCCGTCGCGAACGGCTCGAACGGTTGCCCCGCGTCCTGCGCATGCGCCGAGAGCGAGACGTCGGTCAGCCCGAGCTGCTGCGCTCGCTGAAGGACCTTCGTCCACTGGGTCTGGACGCCACCACGCATGGCCCAAGCACCGATTCGCAGGATGGTCATGTACGCCTCCGGAGGAACTGTCGTGAGTCGGTCGAACGCGTGTTTGGCGAAGGGTTACACGGTCCGCTTTCGGGTGGCAAGGGGCTCCGAACGCGACCCTCACGGAGCTGCGAGCGCGACGCTCCAACGCAGCTTCGCGGTCGCGAGCTCGGCCAGGGCGACGCGTCCGCAGCCGTAGAGCGTGGTCACGAGCCGTCCGTCCTGCACCGCGGTCTCCCACGGGCTGCAGCCCGGGTCGTACGCGATCCGGGCGGTCGTCGCGCCCGTCACGCGATCGATGACTTGCACGTCGTTCTTCCCCGAGTTCGTGACCACGAGCGACCCCGCGGTGCAGGCGATGCGGTTGGCGACGGGCCCGACGACCGCGAAGGCGGGCTCGACCGCGAGCGTGGTCGAGTCGACCGCGGCAATCAGGTTCGACAGGTCCTTCATCACGAAGACGTCCGGGCGCAGGCCATCAGCGCAGACGGCGAGATCCAGCGGGCCCTCGATGAGCGACGCCTGGGGGTCCCGGCGCACGGAGACGGGGCCGCGGATGGTCGCGCCGGTGTGCGGATCCAGCACCAGCAGGAGGTCGGTGTTGAAGCTCGTGACGACGAGGCCGGCGCCAGGCGCGAGCGCCACGGTGAGCGTGTCGACCTGGTCGGTTCGATCGAGCGGTGCGGGGAGCCGCAGCGGATCGGCCGGGCCATGCTCGACCGAGAGCGGGTCGAGCACCACACGGTAAAGCACGGGCGAGAGAGCCGACGGCAGGATGGCGCGCCCCTGGCCGATGGGGACGACGCGCCCAGGCGCGCCAGCAAGACGCACCGAGGCCACCGGAGCCGCGCTGGCGAGCAGCCCGTCGCGCGTGAAGACGTCGATGCCGCCGTCCTCGGTCGCGACGGTGGTGCCGCCCGAGGTCACCAGCGGCCCAGGGCCTGAGACATAGAAACGGTCATCGACCGCGGTCACGAAGAGGGGGTTCTTGAAGCGCGTGGCGCTCGTCGCCCGAAGCGTGCCGGTGGCGGCGTCCAGAGCGCGGACGTGACCTGCCGCGTAGCTGGTCGTCGGCCCAGACCGGGTGTCGACGCCGGGGTCGGTGACCACGACCAGCTCGCCTGACAGCACGACGCCCGCGGGGGTGGCCCGCGGCCCGGTCGCGGTCACGCCAGTCAGGCCCGCACGCTCGAGGCAGCCGAGGCCGAGCACCGCGCAGCCGAGCAACAGAAGCGGCCGCCTCATGGGCCATCGGCGGCGACGTACCGGCCACCGACGGCGTCGAGATCGAAGCCGGCGGAGGTCCCGCCGCCCACGGTGGAGCGGTCTCGGATGCGAACGAAGCGCGCGCGTTGGAGGCCGAGGGTCCCGAGATCGAAGACGTCGCCTCCGGAGCGCGCGACGTCGAGGGGGACCACAGCGGCGGCGTCATAGTCCTGAACGATGTTCCAGCCAGCGCAGCCGGGCCATTGACCGTCGGCGCCGGCCGCGGGGTCACACGGAAACGTGTGCCAGGTCGAGCCGTCGTCGCTGACAGAGACTTCGCCGAGCTCCGCAAAGGGGCGCGTTGGATCCCCGCCCTGCCAGAAGGCGTTCTCGAAGACAATGAGGTCCGGGCCGGGTCCGTTGACGATCGCGACCCCCAGATCGAGCACGACCTCGCCGCCAACGCCGAGCGACAGCGTGTCAGTGGAGCCGACCAGCGCTCCCGCTCCGTGCGGAGGTCCCAGCACGACCGCCGGGAGTCGATCCTGCCCGAAGCCGGCGCCGGGACCGGGGGTGAAGCTCACGACCTTGGCCGCGTAGACCGCGGTCGCCTTCGCTGGCACCGATCCGGTCGAGGTGCTCGCCCCCTCCGGCGGCACACACGCCGGCACGAGCCCGATCAACAGAACCTGCCACCATCGACTCATGTGATCCTCCGCATCCTGCGCGAAGGAAGAGGCGCCCGAGGCAGGCACCTGCTTCCACCCGAAGCCTCGACGCGACGCGCAATGTCCTGGCTCCCGGGTCGACCTCCCCGAGCCCTTCCCAGGCCGCGAGGCCCAGTGGCTATGCTCGGATCGTCACCGGTGACAGTTGCGGGGGCAGCGTCGGACTTGCACCGACTTCCTGCGCGTCACGGTTGTGCTCTAGCACCGGGCGAGGCGAGACCGCAAGTGATGGCGCGCACAGAATCGCCTGCCGAATTCGCTCGAACGCGAACGGCGAGTTGAGGTACGGTCCGAGGTCTATGTTGTCTGTTCGTCGCATCGGAATGGCCCTGTCACTGCTGTGCTTCGCATGCGAGGCGCCGCCCGCCGGGGACTTCGCCATTGCGTTCGCGGAGGTCGTCGACACGACGGCGCTCGAGCTGGTCCCAGTCGAGACGGCCCAGCCTCAGGACTGCACGCTGCGCCCGGTGTTGACCGAGACGTGGACGACCGACCACGGCTGGGTCCTGGATGGCGGCGCCGCCACCTCGGGCACGGCGCTGACGCTGGCACCCGGCTCCGTGCCGCGCGCCGTCGCGTCACTCGCCCTGGTCTCGACGACGACCGCGCGGGCGACGGTCACTCTCGGGTCTCTGGCGCTCCCCGAGAGTGCCAGCGCGTTCGTGGGTTTCGTTCGCGTGGAGGCCAAGCCGGGCGAGCCACCGGACGGCGTCGGCGCCGTGCTCCAACGCGGCCCGACGGGCGCCATCGTCGCGCGCCTCAACGGGCTCGGACAGGAGGCTCCGGGTACGGTCGTGCTCCCAGCCACGACGACGCTGGTCCTCGAGCTCCGTCCGACCGTGGCTACGCTCACGGTGGGACCCACGGAGCTGCGCATCGGGGGCGGGCTGGAGGCGCGCGGACTGGTCTTCGCCGTCTTCGGTGCCGGTGCGTCGCTGTCGGTCGGCCAGTTCGAACTGGCGCTGTGCGGTGAGGCTGCTTGCAACGACGGCGCCTGTGGCACGCCGACGGTGTGTCAGCGCCGGTTCTGCAACCCGGCCATGGGCTGCGGCCAGCGGTTTACGACAGCGACCTGCGACGACCTGGACCCATGCACGGCTGGAGACGCCTGCGCGGTCGGCACCTGCGCCGGCGCCACGGCTACCGACTGCGACGATGGGGTCGCCTGCACGATCGACGCCTGCGAGCCGGCGACCGGGTGTACGCATCAGCCAGTCGCAGCGGCGTGTGACGACGGCAACCTGTGCACCGGCGCGGAGAGCTGCGACCCGACCTCCGGCTGCGCGCCGGGCCTCCCGCCCACCTGCGTCGATGACAACCCATGCAATGGCGTCGAGTTCTGCCACCCGCTGCTGGGCTGCGTCGTCGGCGTCCCTCCGGCGTGCGACGACAAGAACCCGTGCAACGGCACCGAGTCGTGCGACGCCAAGCTCGGGTGCGTGGGCGGCACGGCGCCGACGTGCGACGACAAGAACCCGTGCAACGGCACCGAGTCGTGCGACGCGGCTCTGGGGTGCGTTGCAGCGTCACCGCCCGTGTGCAGCGACGGCGACCCCTGCAACGGCGTCGAGAGCTGCGACGCCACACTCGGCTGCGTGAGCGGACAGGCGCTCGAATGCTCGGACGGCAACGCCTGCAATGGGGCCGAGACGTGTCTCCCAGGGCAGGGTTGTGCTCCGGGCCTGGCCCCCACGTGCAACGACCAGAACCCGTGCAACGGCTTCGAGTCGTGTGATCCCAAGATCGGGTGCATCACCGGGGTCCCCGTCGTGTGCGACGACGGGCTCCCGTGCAATGGCCAGGAGTCGTGCCACCCCACGCTAGGCTGCATCCCCGGGGCCGCGCTGCCCGGCTGCTGCACGGCGCAGGACCAGTGTGACGACGGCAACCCCTGCAACGGCATCTCGACCTGCCAGGTGGAGACGGCCACGTGCACGGCGACTGCGCCGATCGCGTGCAGTGATGGCAATCCGTGCAATGGGCTCGAGGTATGCCTTCCGGCGCAGGGCTGCGTCTCGGGCAACGCGCTGGTCTGCGGCGACGGCGACGTCTGCAATGGCCTCGAGTCCTGCGCTCCGGAGCAGGGGTGCGTCCCTGGAACGCCACTCACCTGCGACGACGGGCTGCCGTGCACCGGCGACGAGGTCTGCCACCCGATCAGCGGCTGCCTCGGCGGAAAGGCCCCCTCGGGGTGCTGCACGAACGACCTCGACTGCAACGACCTGGACTTCTGCAACGGCACCGGCTCCTGCACGGTCGCGACGGGCACCTGCGTCATCGTGCCGCCAGCGACCTGCGACGACGCAAACGTGTGCAATGGCGCCGAGAGCTGCGTCCCGGCGCTCGGGTGCGTGTCCGGGACTCTGCTCGACTGCGACGACGGCGACCTCTGTGACGGCCAGGAGGTCTGCCACCCCGCACTTGGCTGCCTGCCGGGCCTCGCGCCCGCGTGCAGCGACGGCAACCCCTGCAACGGCCAGGAGTCCTGCGACGGAGCCGCCGGCTGCCTGCCGGGCACGCCACTCCAGTGCGGTGATGACAACGTCTGCAATGGCCAGGAGCTGTGCGCGCCCTTCTTCGGCTGCATCCAAGGGCTCGGGCTCACCTGCGGGGACGGCAACGCCTGCAACGGCCACGAGGGGTGCGATCCCAAACTGGGCTGTGTCGCGGGCAAGCCGCCGACGTGCAGCGACGGCAACGTGTGCAATGGCGTCGAGTCCTGCGAGCCGGCGGTCGGGTGCATCGGCGGGAAGGCCCTGACGTGCGCGGACGGCAACGCGTGCAACGGCGTCGAGACCTGTGACGCGGGGCTCGGCTGCGTCGCGGGGACCCCACCCACGTGTGAGGACGACAACGCGTGCAACGGCGTCGAGAGCTGCGACCCGGCCGTGGGGTGTGTCGGCGGAAAGCCCGTCGTGTGCAGCGACGGCAACGAGTGCAACGGCGTCGAGACCTGTGACGCGGAACTCGGGTGCATCGCCGGTACGCCGCCCGACTGCGACGATGGCAACGCATGCAACGGCGTCGAGAGCTGCGTCCCGGCGACCGGCTGCGTCGGTGGCCAGGCGCTGGTGTGCGACGATGGCAACGTCTGCAACGGTGTCGAACCCTGCGCCCCGTCGACCGGGTGCGGAGTGGGCGCACCGCTCGTCTGCAACGACAAGGACGCCTGCAACGGGCTCGAGACCTGCGACACCGCGGAGGGGTGCGTGGCCGGTGTGGCGCTCGTGTGCAGCGACGGCAACGCCTGCAACGGCGCGGAGTCCTGCGTCGCCGCGCTCGGGTGCGTCGCGGGGACTCCACCCAAATGCGACGACGGAAACCCATGCAATGGCCAAGAGACGTGTGCTCCGTCCAGCGGGTGCGTTTCGGGCACGCCGGTCTCCTGCAGCGACGGCAACCACTGCAATGGCGAGGAGGGCTGCGATCCCGCGGCCGGGTGTACGCCGGGCAAGCCGCCCGTGTGCGACGACGCCAACGCGTGCAACGGGCAGGAGTCGTGCGTCGCGGCCACGGGGTGTCAGTCTGGCACGCCGCTCGTGTGTGGGGACGGCAACGCCTGCAATGGCCAGGAGTCGTGCAACGCGACGCAGGGGTGCGTGGCCGGAGCGCCTCCCGACTGCGTCGACCAGAACCCGTGCAACGGCATCGAGTCCTGTAGTCCTGGGCTCGGCTGCGTCCCGGGCACGCCGCTCTCGTGCGACGACCAGAACCCGTGCACCGACGACGCCTGCGACCCGGCAGCGACGTGCACCCATCTCTCCGTGGTGCGACCGTGCGACGACGGCGTGCCATGCACCCACACCGACACCTGCACGGGCGGGGCGTGCTTCGGGACGGCCTATGTCTGTGCCGACGGGCACGCGTGCACCGACGACGTGTGCGTGGGCGATGGCACCTGCGCCTTCGCGGTCAAGGCCGGGAGCTGTCTCATCGGCGGTGCGTGCGTGGCCGATGGTGCCCCCGATCCGTCGGGGACGTGCCTCGGGTGCGTGAGCGACACGAGCAGTACCACCTGGGTCGCCGACGACCGCCAGACCTGCGGTCCGCTCCCGGGCGCGCTCGACGCCAAGTGCGCCGCTGGCGTCTGCGTCCCGGACGGCTGCTCAGCCGGGTTTCACGACTGCGTGGCCGACGTTCCCGGATGCGAGACGCACACGCTGGCCGATCCGAAGCGGTGCGGGAGCTGCCAGAAACAGTGCACGTCGGGCCAGGTCTGCTCGGGAGGACTCTGCAAAGCGGCATGTGACGCCAACCTCACCAAGTGTGGCCAGAGCTGCGTCGATCTCACGAAGGACTCCGATCACTGCGGCGGGTGCAGCAAGCCGTGTCTGCTGGCCAACACGGCCGTCACGGCGTGCACGGCGAGCACGTGCAAGGTCGTCGCGTGCTACGACGGCTACGTCGATGCCAACCTCACCCAGACCGACGGCTGCGAGTGCACCATTCAGCATGGCGGCCTCGAACTCTGTAACGGGAAAGACGACGACTGCGACGGGCTGGTCGACGACGCACCCGCGTCGGTCGTGGACACCGATCTCAAGAACTGTGGCGCCTGCGGCAAGGTCTGCCCGCCGGGCCCGACCTCGCATCTGGCGACCTGCGCTCAGGGCAGCTGCGGTCTGTCGGCCTGCGGCGCTGGCCTGTGGAACATCGACGGCAAGGTGGACACTGGGTGCGAGTACGCGTGTGTTCCCGCCGCCAACTTCACCGAGCTTTGCAACGCCAAGGACGATGACTGCGACGGCGTGACCGACGAGGGCTTCGATCTGCTCACCGATGCCACGAACTGCGGGACCTGCGGCCTGAACTGCACGGTCCTGCCCAACGTCGTCCAAGGGCGATGCGCGTTTGGGACGTGCAAGATCGATCAATGCGCCGAGGGCTGGAAGAACGCCGACGGCGCACCAGCCAACGGCTGCGAAGCGGTCCCCAAGGTCGTTTGGGTGGACGACTCGAACGCCGCCGACACGGCGCAGGACGGGAGCAGCGCGCATCCCTGGTCGACGATCGCCAAGGGCACGACCGCGTCGGGACCCGGGGACGAGATTCGGCTCCGCCCGGGGGTCTATGCCGAGGCTGTGACGTTGTCCAAGGCCGGCGTGCGCCTCATGGGCGAGGGCGCAGCGCTGATCACGATCACGCCGCCCGCGCTCGGGACCGGCATCCTGGTGGGCGCCGACGCCGTGAGCATCGAGAATGTGACCGTCAAGGGCGGTCGCATCGGCATTCAATTCAACGGACCCTCGGGCTCGCCTCGGATCGGTGGGCGGGTCGAGGGCGTCGTCGTGCGTGACCAGGCCGGCAAGAATGACACCGCAGATCTCGTCTTGGGCATCGAAGTTCGGTACACGAGCGACGTGACCGTGACGGGCTCGACGGTGCAGACCCTGAAAGGCTCGGGGTATGTGACGACACTTCAACCCGTCGCGACGATCAAGGGCGCAACCGGGGGTGCGGCGCGCGGGATCATGTTGGTTGGCTCCAGCGGCTGCACGATCACCGGCAACACGATCACTGGCGTGACTGCCGGCGCTGGCCAGACGACCAGCAGCGGCTACTCGGGCGAGTACCCCTACGGAGGACTCGGCGGAAGCGCCACAGGGCTGTACCTCGAGGGCGGGACCGGCAACGTCGTGACCGGGAACACGATCGCCAACATCACCGGGGGCGCGGGAGGCAACGGCCGGCACGCGGGCGGGCGCGGTGGCGACGCGCTCGGCATGGCCTTCCGACTCGCGTCCACCGAGAACGGGCTGAAGGGCAACACCATTACGACGTTGACTGCCGGTGCCGGAGGGACGTCGCTCGACGGCACGGCGCTCGCGGGTGCTTCAGGTGGACGCATCGGCATGAGCTTCGCGTCCGACTCGATCAACAACGACGTGGCCATGGACAACAAGGTCGATGGGACGCCGATTGTGTTTCTCTATGGTGCCAAGGATGTCGTCATCGAGGGGCTGACCATCCCGTCGAAGACCATGCCCACGAACTTCGGGATGTTTACAGTCCTCGAGTCGACGAACGTGACCGTGCGCGGCAATACGATCGTCGGAGCCGCGGCGGCGCCCGGAGACACGAGCCCATCCAAGGGCGGCACCGGCTCCTCGCAGGTCGGGTTACGGATCCAAGCCTGCACCGAGTGCCTTATCGAGGACAACGTCATCAATAGCGTGACCGGCGCCGTTGGCGGTGGCGGCGACGAAGGCGGTGTCGGTGGGGCCGCCTATGGTTTGTACATCATCAACTCGACCGGTGTCGTCGCGCGCCGAAACACGATCACCGGCGTCACGGGCGGCAAGGGTGGCAGCGCCAAGCCGCACTGCGGCAACGACAACAGCATCGCCGGGACCGGAGGCGGCGCCTACGGGATGTATGTGTCGGGTTGCATTGGCAGCGTGCTCGACGGTAACTCCGTGCGGACGGTCTCGGCCGGATTGCAGGGGAGCGGCATCTCCAGCTACGGCGGCTGCAACGACGGCACGGTCGGCGCCCATGGGTACGCGGCGGGCACGCTCATCGCAAATAGCGTCACGTGTGCGCTCACGCACCACGAGATACATACGGTGCGCGATGTCTCGACAATCAACGTGAACGAAGCGTCGCTCTCGGGGTTGGACCTGCAGAACGTGACCGCGCTGACGGTGCAATATGTGACCATCTATTCGGTCTATTCGGCAGGCGCAAATTCCACCTCCGGCGTGCAAGGCGTACGGGTCCCCGATGGTCAGACGTCGCCGATCCTCATCCAGGACAGCATCGTCTCGATACCGGTATCGAGCGGAGTCGGCATTCGGGTGGGCTCGGCGGTCGCCGCAGGCCTCGTCGTCATCGACGCCACCACTGTCCATGTCAACTCCGCCTCTCAGACCGTCAACGCGACGCTCAACGCGACGTGCCTGAGCAGCGACCCGCAATTCGTCTCTGCGGCGACAGGCGACCTGAGCCTCAAGGCGACCTCACCGTGCATCGACAAGGCGGCGCCCGACTCCGACTATTGCCTCGAGCCGTCGCCCAACGGCTGCCGCGCCAACATGGGCGCGCACGGCAATACGGCCGACGCGACGAGCAAGGCTGGTGCGTCGCACTGCAGCTGCGCGCCGTAGCAGCATTCGCCCGCAGAGCGGATCGAGCCCGACCGGACGTGCACGTCATCGCCGTGCTCCTGCCGGCGCTGCGGGACGCCGCCCGGCCGGCGGGACATGGCACCGTGCCGCTGGTCTCGCCGCCGGGAGCGATGCTCAACGAGATGCATGAACGCGATCGTGGTCGCGGTCTCAGGCTGGGGTGACCCCACGCAACAGGGTTCGGCGAGCCTGAGAGCCAGAAAGTACGGCTGACAGCGCGGCGTCGATGAAAAAGTTGTTGCCTTGGAACGATCAGCGGCGTAGCGTCGGGCAACTGACTGGTACGGGGCTTCGCAGGACGGGGCCTCGCAGGACGGGGCCTCGCAGGACGGGGCCTCGCAGGACGGGGCCTCATTTGGTGGCATTGAGGGAGGTCACGTCATGAGTGAGATTATTCAGCATCGCACTGTGTTCACTGGGATCGCCGCAGCGGGACGGACGGCGGTCGACCCTAACTTCTTCGTCAACATGACCCGTTCGACGAGCGCGTACGTCACAGCGAAGCTCGTCGCACACCAAGGGCTCACCGGAGCCACCGTGCGCGCTTTGCTTCGGTTCGCCACATCGAACTCCATCGATGATCTGAACCTGCACGAGTCCCCGACGTCGGGCTACGCGCGACGGCTGCTGCCTTTCGTCTCGACTCACGACAGCGAGACATGGTCATGCTTCGAGCTGGTCAAGGCGGCGTCACCGTCGGCCGATCGTGTTGGGCAGGTTGCCACGTTCTACATCCAGTCGTTCGGTGGCTTCGGCCCGGCAAACAACCCTGCGACCAACTACCCGACGACCGGTGATGGCCTCGGCATCTACATTCTTCCCTACATCGACATGGTGGTGGCTCCGGACGATCCCTGGCGGATTGAGCTGAACCTCATCTACGTGCTCCGCGACTGAGCCGGCGATGGCGCTGCACGTCCTCCATGACGAGAAGTCGGTCTCCGAGCGCCCGCTCGGAGATCTCACGGGGGCCCGCTTCCGCATGAGCGTGCTTCGCTGGATTGACGCGCAATACCACGCGGCCATCCGGCGGCACGACTATGGCGCGCTCAGCTCCGGCAAGGCGCGCCGGGCCATCTCGAACGGGGTGCAGCAAGCGATTGTCGATCTCGCGGCGTGGGCCGCGAGCACCGAAGCCGAGGGGCTCCCGCTGCCCGTGGGCGGGCTCGTGCTGTTCTTTCCGGCGGGCCTCTACCCCATCATCGAGGTGATCTGGGATCCGCGCGTCGCACTGGAGGGCGAGCAGACGGCCACCTCGCTGCTGTTCTTCGCGGGCGTCGACCTGAACGGCGTGCCTCTCGGCGCGCCGACGCCGGGCGCCCAACTGCGCGTTCTGCTGCGGGTCGCGCCTGCACCAGGCGTGCGTCACTGGGCGTCAACACACGTGCCTGACCTCGTCATTCGAGAGCTCGACCTCGCCGGAAGCGCGCAGATCGCCGTCAAGACGCTTGACGGCGGCCCGCAATCCGGTTTCGGGCCGACGGCGGCGCACGCCATCCGCGTTGAGGTCCCAGTCCAGCGCATCGTGCTCGATCGTGTCGGCATCGACGGAACGTACAACGACGCCATCCGAGTGCTCTTCGACGCCCCGGTCGTCGACGCCGATCGCATCCGCGGCGACATCATCGGTGGCTACCTCCTGCGGATGGGTTCGCTAGACCCGCTCAAGGGCGGCGTCCTGTGGCTAACGCGCTACACCGTCGACTTTGGTTCCGACGCACCCAACTTCCCACCGCGGCTCGAGCCGATGGCCACACTACTGCTGGAAGGAGAGGCGCCGCAGCTCACGGCGACTCAGCGGCAAGAGCTTGCCAAGCGGGTCTTTGGACGCGGAATCGCGCGATGTCGTGTGAGTGGCCACTACGGAGTCGCGCTGGTCGGCGGTCGCATCGAGGTCAAGACGACGCTGTTGCCCGAGACGGACCCGATGAACACGACGACGCCAACCTTTGGCCCCGCGGCCATGGTCTGCTTCGATCAGGTGGCACTCTTCGGCCCGGTTGGGAGCGAGGCCGTGGCCACCGCGCAGGTGGAGAGCCATACGATCGTGGAGGCCGCGTCGGCTTCCGGGCTCCAGGGGCTGTGCCTCGTGCGATCTCGCACCAGCGGCGCTCGGCTCCTCGGCGACGCGTGCCGGAATGCCGGAACGGGCAAGCTCCTGTCCTTCGACGATCTCGAGGCGGATAGGGACATCGTCGGCCACGCGTTCGGCTTGGTCGATTCTGGGCTGCCGGACCGCCCGGCGAGCGTGCTGCTCGATGGGCAACAGGTCGGGTACCAGGCGCCGACCGCTGCCCCGTTCGGGACCGGCTACGCGCGCGAGGGCGACATCGTTCTGAGCCGGAGGCCCAAGCGCCCCGATGTCTCCCTCGGAAGCCGCGGCACACGTTGGAATGTCGTCGTGAAGGAGGGGTTCGGCGGTGGGTCCCCCTTGGACCTGATCCTGTCAGCGTATGACTCGCTGGGCGTCACGTTCATCCGGGTCGTCATCCCGTCGGGGAGGCCGCTCGCTTCGTTTCCGGCAGGCAGACACATTGGCGTGACCTGGCTTGGACTCGGCGTCCCAACGGACGCGCTCGTGCTCGAGGTCGACCCCTTCTCGCGAGCCATCGTGCTGCGCACATTCGCCAAGCCACCGACTGGGCAGTCCTTCCGGCTCGTCACGCTCCCGGCACCAACAGCGGCATTCAACGGTGGGCTCGGCTGATGGCACAGAATTCTCCCATCGACGTCATTTCGTTCCCGAAGAGCGAGCTTGGCTGGCTCGACGAGCCCGAAGCGGTCGCGGACATCCAGAATACGCAGTGTCGCCACGCGCACAACGCGCTGCGGTGGATTCGACAGAAACACTGG